>Ga0209194_1000375_pt1 | contig 37254 bp, 34 predicted proteins | sample COGITO_mtgs_1004_FD_184787 | JGI IMG/M metagenome (GOLD analysis project Ga0209194, IMG submission 184787) | Pelagic marine microbial communities from North Sea - COGITO_mtgs_100413 (SPAdes) (version 2) | ecosystem: Environmental > Aquatic > Marine > Epipelagic ...
CATCCGAGAAGTTTACGCACTGGAACGGCTAGTGGAGGAGGATCTAACAATCTCCCAGATAGCTTTCGAGGGTCTATCAAAGGTTAGCCTAACAGCTATCATCGATAGGTTTGAGGAACTAAACCTAGCCAAGCGAGTGCCAAGTAAACTGGACAGGCGCAAAACTATTATCACCCTAACTGATCACGGTCGAGATGTCGTTCTACGCTAAGACACCAGCATGGAATAGAGGTCAAGCAGTGGAGGCAGAGTTTGAGGCTCTGCTGAAGCTGCGAGATCCAGAGGCACGGCGAGCAACTCAGCAGGAGCAGTTCGACCATATTGACTTCATCAGCAACTTCGGCACGTTCGATGTGAAGGCACTGGGGCGAGTTAGCCGTGGTGACACCGACACACAGGATGAACGGAGGTGGCTGGAGCTAAACAATGTGGCTGGTCGAGTTGGCTGGCTGCTGGCTGAGAAGCTGGACTACCTTGCATTTGAGCGGCTGGATGACTTCCTCATTGTCAAGCGTGAGGATCTGAAGGAGTTGGCTAAGAGCCTGTGCCAGTTTGAGTATGTTGACTGCCCACTAGATGCACTCTACAATCTTTACCAACGCAGGGGTCGCAAGGATCTCCTAACAGTTATCCGCACCGATGACATACTGGCACTGGATCACAGGTTGTGGCTTAAGCATTGACTTGTTAGGTATAAAAACTATACTGTTAAGTTATGAACCCGAAGCAAAGGAAGTTCTGCAAGCTCTACCTACAAGGCATACCTGCTGGTCGTGCCTACGAGCAAGCTGGCTACGAGCAGAGGGGTGACAACGCAGACAAGTCAGCGTGTAGAATGCTGGCGAGTAATGACGGGGTTAAGAATTACATCAAGTCCATGAACGAGAACACCGATAAAAGCACCATACTCTCCATCACAGAGCGCAAGGAGCTATTGACAAGGATAGCCTTGCGACAGGAGGGCGAGTCGCCCAGTGACGCTATACGAGCCTCTGCTGAACTGTCCAAGATGGACGGAGCATACGAGCCACAGAAGCAGGAAGTAAACACACGAATAGTCATTGGTGGCGATGCAGAGTAAGACACTCGACATTGAGATAAGACCTCGCGCACCATTTCGTGAGTTCCTCAACTGCAAGAAGCGGTGGATGACCATCGTTGCACACCGTAGGGCGGGTAAGACGGTGGCGGTGATCCAGAAGTTGATACTGGAGGCAATGACCCACAAGCGCAAGGGCATGGACACTGCTCCATTGAGGTATAGTTATATTTGCCCGACACTCTCCCAAGCGAAAAGCGTAAGCTGGAGCTACCTAGTCAGCTTCACAGCTAACATACCTAACATTGTGGTCAACCACAGTGAACTCAAGATCACATTCCCTAACAGGTCTGAGATCAGACTATTCTCTGGTGAGAACTACGAGCGTATGCGTGGACTCTACTTCGATGGCGTGGTCAGTGATGAGGACGATGACATACCGCAGTCAGCGTTCACCTATGTCATCCTGCCATGTCTGTTAGATTACAAGGGTTGGCATATACGCATGGGAACTCCGAAGGGTCGCAGCAACCTCTACAAGAGCCTACAGGCTGCCAAGGAGAAGCCACAAGACAGCTACGGGCTAGTCCTCAAGGCTTCCGAGACTGGCATAGTGTCCGAGGATGACTTGGGTGAGATACGAGCTAAGATTGGCGAGGATGCATACTCACAAGAGATGGAGTGCAACTTCGATGTCCCAAGGGCTGGAGCTATCTACTCCAAAGAGATCAACGAGGCGAGAGATCAAGGACGCATCTTGGACTTTGGCAACGATAACAGTCAGCTAGTCCACACGACATGGGATCTTGGCTCGCCAGAAAACACTGTGTGTATTTACCATCAGCGAGATCAACATAATCTAACATACAAGGTGATCGACTGTGACTTCAATCTCAACATGACCACAGCAGAGCGTGTATCACACATGATACACAAAGGCTACAATTATGGTCAACATTTCCTGCCACATGACGGTCGCACACGAGGTGCTGACAATATGAGCTTCCAAGCCAAACTGTTCGATGCAGGGCTAAAGAACGTGGTAGTCCTCCCCAATGCTGGCTACGGTGCTGAAGAGAAGCGCATACGATCAATGAAGGATCTGTTTGGATCTATATTCTTCCATGAGCGTGTGGACGTTGAGGACGGGCTGATTGATGCACTGGAGAACTACCACAACCGTGAGGATAAGAAGGATGGCAGAGTGACTAATGTGGTCGTCCACGACTGGTGTAGCCACTTTGCTGATGCATTTGGCTATTGGGGTGAAGCTCTCAAGAACGGACTAGTCATGGGCAGCATGACTCCCAAGGCACTAGGACGAGCCAAGGCGAGCTTCGGCAAGTCTCTCTAGGTGCTTGACACGTTGTTAGGTTTCGGTTAGTATGACTCCCATCATGGGATCGAAACCTAAAGCACCAAAGCCAGCCGCACCACAAGCTCAACTCGTAGACCTTGGAGAAGAGGAGGGTGGGGCATCTAACTTTGAGAAGGAACTCAAGAAGAAGCGTAAGCAAGCTCAGACACAATTTGCTGGCGAGACTGGTGGATATGGTGGAAACACTCAGTTGGGCTAATGACAGGCGACTACGTCATCTCAAGGCGTGATGCCTTGCGTCAGTATCGGACACCCCACGAACAACTGTGGGATGAGATAGCAGAGCTGTCCATGCCTCGTAAGATCACTGACAGCAGTCACGGGAGCTTCCCAAGCCTAATCAACTCAGCAGAACTGCACGACAGCACGTTGAGGATCTCATGCCTACAGTTGGCTAACGGATTCTGCTCACTAGTCACTCCAAGGGAGGAGGTCTGGCATAACCTCACACCACCAAAAGGACTGGAGGACAATGACGCTGCAATCAAATTTTATCGTGAATGCTCTGAGGAGATCACGTATCGGTTAGATCAATCTAACTTCTACACCAGCATCCAAGAGACATACCTTGAACGTGCAGCATTTGGCACAGCTTGCGACTTCAGCGAGTGGGACGAGGACTATGATCAACTCAACTTCCGCAACCTCAATGTGGGCAGCTACTATATCGGCAACGATCACCGTGGCAGGTGTAACGAGGTGGTCTACGAGACAAGCTACACAGCAGCAGCAGCAGCGACAGAGTTTGGCATTGAGAATCTAAGCGAGAAGCTCCAGAAGGAGGTCAAAGACCCCAAGAAGAACGACCTGCACGTATTTATCATCATGGTCGAGAAGACCAAGCCTTGGGACGAGGATCAAGACTTCCCGTATTACATGTGCTGTATCGAAGAAGACAGCAAGAAGGTGGTCGGCAAGCAGGGGTATTACGAGATGCCAGCACACGTCACTCGCTACCTCAAGTGGGGAACGTCACCATACGGTTTCGCACCCACATGGATAGCACTGCCAGAGGCACACAAGCTCTCCCTGCTCCAGAAGCAGATGGATGTCCTAGCTGAGAAGGCTGCAAACCCACCTATCCTCGCACCAGCATCACTTGAGGGTGAGATTGGCGTTGGAGCATTAGACATCACCTACGTCAACGACATCGACCCTAATCGCTCACCACGGGAGTGGGCGACATCTGGTAGATATGATATCGGTCAAGACCGTATTGCTGAGAAGAAGAAGACCATTCAAGAGATCATGCACGGTGACCTGTTCAGACTGTTCGCTCAGATTGAACGTCAAATGACAGCCACTGAGGCAACTCTACGTGAGGCTGAGAAGGTTATGCAGTTCTCACCAACATTCTCTGCCCTAACAAGCGAGTATCTCGACCCCAAGCTGATGCGTATCTTTGGCATCCTCTGGAGACAGGGCAAGATGCCACAACCACCAGAGGAATTGACTATGTTGTTAGGCGAGGGGCAAGTCCCACTGCCACAGGTGGCATACTCTAACAGGATTTCACTAGCGATCAAGGCTAAGACCAACATGAACTACGCTGAATACATGGCGATTCAGACACCTCTAGCAGAACTAGACCCAAGCATCCTAGACAACATGGACTCAGACAGACAGTTCCGTGACGGCTGGCGTAATGCTGGACTACCAGAGGACGGTCTCAAGCGTGAGATCGATGTAGAAGAAACACGACAAGCCCGTGCAGAAGCCCAACAGGCGCAGATGCAGATGGAGCAAGCCGCGCAAGCAGCAGCCATAGCCAAGGACGCTTCGGCAGCCAATGGTGGGCAGCTACCAGAGGCTATGGCTCAAGGAATGGGTGGATAACTTATGAGACAACTAAACGCACAAACGGCAAAGGCATGTGAGAAAGCTCTCAACACGCCAGAGGGCAAGATCCTAACAGAGTATCTAACACTAGCTGTTGGACTTGAGGAGAGGACATTTATACCAGACTCTAACGGAGTGGTAGATCCATATCGTGCTGCCATCAAGGATGGTGAGCGAGCAATCGTATCGTTGCTAGTTAAACTACAAAAGGGACAAACACATGAAAGACAAGATTAGATTAAAGGACGGCAAGGCATACCGAGGTGACAAGCTGGTGGCTTGGTATGATGGTGATCAACTCAAGTTCAAGCACTGGAAGTTTAAAGCACTCAAGGAGGAGATTGAAACACTTGCGGAGAATAACTCTCTAATCACCGCAGATGATCCGTTGAATAGTTCATATGACCCTAATGTTGGTTCATATGACCCTAATGTTGGTTCAGAACCACCAACACCACCAGAGCTAATCAAGATGGGCAAGAACGGTGCATGGTTCGGTGAGGAGCATCCATACGTTGTCGAGTGGCGTAAGGAGAACTGGAGTAAAGAAGCTTTCGATAAGAAGTATGCTCATCAGTATGAGCTACTATGCAACAACTACGATGCCGAGGGCATGAAATATCAACCATAAAAACCATGAGCGAAGAAACCACAGCACCAGCGACAGAGGCAGCAGCACCAGCAGCAGCCCCAACACCAACCACAGAGGCAGCACCAGCAACGGAAGCAGCCCCTGCATCATCCACACCAGACATCTTTGCTGGTGAGTCCCAATCAGCTCCATCTGGAGACCTAATGAGTCAGCTATACACCTCTGAGGGAACTCTAAGTGAGAACTATACGTCTCTACTGGAGGAGAACGGACTAGGCGAGCTAACCAACACCGTAGCCAAATACAAATCACCAGAGGGTCTACTCAAGGGAGCAGCCAATCTGATTAGCTTTGCTGGCAAGAAGGTGGAGGGTGTGATCGTCCCTAACGAGGGCAGCACCGAGCAGGAGATCGCTGAGTATCGCCAAGCCATCGGAGTGCCAGAGTCAGCCACAGCATACGACCTCCAGCCAGAGAACCTGCCAGAGGGTATGGGATGGGACGAGGGACTAGCTGAGAACTGGCAGAATGCCTTCCACGAGGCTGGCATCTCCCAAGAGCAAGCACAGAAGCTCTCACAGGCGTATACCGACATCACTAACAACCAGCTTGAACAGGCTAACCAGACACTCCAGCTACAGTCTGAGGGAGAGATGGAGCAGCAACGCGCCGAGCTTCAGAAGCAGTGGGGCGATAAATACGACACCAATCTACAGAATGCTGTTAACATGGCAGCCACATTAGGCTTCGACCTTGAGAGTCAGCAGGACATGGCGGCTATCCGCAATCCTAAAGTCCTCAACATGATCTTAGCCAAGCATGACTCTCTGAAGGAGGGCAACATGCCAAGGGGTGGACAGCCTAATACGGGGACGGAGTCATTCCGTGACCAAGCCAATGCTCTCTACTCCAAGTATCCTAATATGCTGACAGCACCACACGATGTGAGGGCTAAGTATCAAGAGCTACGCAAGCTGGCATCCATGCAGCCACAATAACTTTCGTCTTAGGACGTTGCCTCTCCTCATGTTTTCCAGTCGTGTGTTTCGCGTGGGGAGAGGCTAAATTAATTTGACAACACGCTGAAAATACATCATCCTTGCCACGCAGTTCTATTGCTGCTTTCTGTTTGTGTTCATTGCATAACGATCCCTCACTGGCTGTAGTGTCCAGTGGGGGATTTTTCTTACTACCATGACCCACCAACCATACTGCTACAAAGCCACATGCGTCTCCGTGTATGATGGAGACACCGTAACCCTCGATATTTCACTGGGGTTCGGCGTAACCATGCGGGAGAAGATAAGATTGTTAGGTATTAACACGCCAGAGGTGAGGGGAAAAGAGCGAGAGCTTGGGCTGATATCGCGTGACAGGCTTAGAGAGCTAATTGATGGCAAGGATGTCATTATAGTCACCCACAAGGATAAGGGCGGGAAGTATGGTAGGCTTTTGGCGACAATATATCTTGATGGGGTCAACATCAACCAGCAGCTAGTTGATGAGGGCTTTGCTAAAGCTTACGGCTAACAGCTTGACAGATCTAACAATATATGTTGTAATTGCGTTGTCCCACAAGGATACCATTTTCTATAGCCAGTAGCTCTGGTTAGTTGAGGATGCCCAGAGTAAGGACTTGATCACCAGAATCAAGCGACCACCCAACAGGGTGATACTCCAGCATCTCGGTGAGTTTAACAACAAACCAACAACAACTAACTAAACTAAAATTATGGCTATCACTAGCACAGTGCCAGACCACTTCCCTACTCTCTATCAAGATGAGTGGAGACTTGAAGTCCAGCAATTATCATCACGTTTGCAGGGACTCGTTCCTGTATACCCAGTAATGGGAGACAGCAGACGTTTCAACAAGCTTGGGAAAATTAACTCCCAAGACATGACAGGACGCTTTCAAGACTCAGCACCCGCTGATGTCGATACTGAGATGCGTCATCTCTATGTAGGGTTCAAGACAGCGGAGAACTTTGTTTCTCGTGTTGACAGCATTCGCCTTGGCGAAATTGACTCACCTCACTCATCCATCATGAAGAGCCATATGGCTGCTGCTGGACGTGACCGTGACCAAGCTATCATCGACATGCTCGGTGGTGACGTATACGAAGGCAAGAATGGCACATCGACTGTGGCTTTCAACACTTCCGACTACTCAATCGCTAAGACATATAACTACGATGGAACTGTCGCCGACACTGGACTCACTTACGACAAGATCGTCAACGCTCGCACCCGTCTGGGTCTGAAGAATGTTGCAGGTCAGAATGTCGAAGGTGGATCTCCACTTGGTATGGTCATCACTCACGATGAGATCGAAGACCTCCTACATGACGACAAGTTCATCAACCGCGATTACCGTGCCAAGCTTGAAGAAGCTCAGTCTGGTAGCATCGTTGATGCATTTGGATTCACCATCATCGCAGTTGATCCTGCTCTGATGCCTATCACCTCAACCACTCGTGCTTGTTACGCGTTCGCTAAGAACTGTGTAGCGTTCGGTTACGCAGAAGACCCACAAACATTTGTGGATACTTTGCCTACCAAGCGTCACGATGTTCAGATTCGTTCTGAGTGGGCATTCGGTGGCACTCGTCTTGATGACGAAGGCGTTATCCAAATCAATGTTGACCGTCCATAAACTTAACATCTAACATAGAAATAATAATATTATGGCTACTACCAAATCAGACATCTATACGATTCAATCACAAGCTACTGGAGACAACCGTGCAGACGGTCGCCTTCTTAGCGGTAAAGTTCGTCAAGCGCAAGCTACTGTCGTCCTTGCTGGTGATGAAGATACAGATACATTCATCAGCCTCGTTGAACTCCCAAAAGGAGCGATCGTTGATCCATCCCAGTCCTATATCATTCATGAAGCAATGGGAACTACTATCACAGTAGACCTTGGCTTCAGCAGTGATCCGAACGGGTTGACAGCATCGCCTCTTGACTTGAGTTCAGCAGGAAAGACGTTCCTTGACACTGTCACTATTGCTCCTGTTACCATCGCTGATGGTGACGAAGTAATCCAGATCGACATTGCCACTGCTGCGTCACTGAATGCAGCCGCAGAAATGCGTGTTGTGATCACATTCGTTGATCGTTACTAAAAACTAAAATTGGGGTAGCGTGGGCATTGTTCTGCGCTACCCCTCTCTCTTTTCCAAATGACTAAGACCCAGATTGCCAATATCGCGCTCGCCAAGTTCCGTGAGGGACGTATCACCAACATTGAATCTACGACTGATCCAGTAGCAGTGGTGATGAATGATCAGTATGATCATGCGCTAGAGCTTCTGTTAGAAGAGCATAGGTGGAACTTCGCTGGTAAGAGAGTCACCCTAACACAAATCAGTGATGATCCACCATTTGGATGGGATCACCAGTATGCCCTACCTGCCGACTGTATCCGACTCAAGGATGTCAATGGCGAGGACGTAGAGGCATCATCACAAGCATTCACGCTGGAAGGTAGATACCTTCTAACAAACGATGACACCGTAACGATCACATACGTTGCCAAGATCATCGACACCAATTTCTTTTCGCCTTCGTTCGCGGAGGCACTTGCATTTAAGCTATCCAGTCTAACCTGTGGCAGACTAACAGGTGACACCGAGTTGGCTATCATGCTGGACAAGCAGTATAACTATGCGCTGTCCAAGGCAATCCACAACGACACCAAGGCTGATGGTAGCCGTGAGCATAACCTCATGCAGAGGATGCTCAACAGCTCTGCCATCTTAGGCGGTAGCAGCCTAACGGGAACTGGATACACACGCACAGTCTCAAGCACAAGTGGCACAGTAGCTGCACACAAGCATGAGCTAACCGATCTACTAGCCACTGGTGCAACTGACGGACAGACCATCATCTGGAACGATACAGACCAAATCTGGGAGGCTGGAGACGCAGCATCTGGTGGTGACGTATCAACTGACGCAATCTTTGACGCTGCTGGCGACCTCGTGGTTGGCACAGGAGCAGACACGGCAGCCAAGCTGCCAATCGGAGCTAACGGGCTTGTCCTCAAGTCTAATGGCACTACAGCAGTCTGGGACACAGTCTCTGGCACAGGAGACGTAGTTGGTGACGCAAGCTCAGTTGACAACGCCATCACAAGATTTGACGGCACAACAGGCAAGGCTATCCAGAACAGTGGGGCGAGCATTGACGACACTGGCAACCTCACAGCAAACAACTTTACTGGAACGTCCTCTGGAGCTAACACAGGCGACCAAGACTTGTCCACATACCAAGTTAAACCCTCAGAAGGCGCATTCGTCAACGGAGACAAGACCAAGCTTGACGGTATCGCCGCTGGAGCGGAGGTAAATGATCCTACCACGCTAGTGGACGCTGACATCGGAGTTAACGTCCAAGCTCACTCAGCAGTGTTAGATGCTACCACAGCATCGTTTACTACCGCAGACGAGACCAAGCTGGACGCTATCACTGGCACGAACACGGGTGATGAGACAGAGGCGACAACCACGACACTGGGCATTGTTGAGATTGCAGACCAGACGGAGATCAATAACGGATTACCAGCAGACGATAAAAAGGCAATATCCCCGTGGTATTTAAAAAACTCTAAGTATTTCATGTATGACGAGGCAGCCACGCTGACTAATAAGACTTTTGACGCAAACGGAACTGGCAATAGTATCAGCAACATTGAAATCGTTGACATCATCGACAATGTGGCATTGTCCACTGGTGTTCTGACAGGCGGCGTTCTCAGCACGGGCGCAGGTGCAGCAGAGTATTCAATTTCAGACGGCACAGGCATCATCGTAGATGAGACGGGAGCCATCACAGAGGTCTCATGGACAGGCAAGAGCAACATCACGCCAACCAACATCGCCACCAACTTACTGACATGGGTGAGTATCGACAACGCTGGCAACGTGGTAGAGATGACCAGCCCATGCACACCAGCAGGAAGACGGGCAGAGATTTGTCTCGGAGTCATCGTTCACGTCAACCTCACAACCGTTGACGCTGTTAACAATCAGCAGTCGGTTGCGTTTAATGCAGGTTCGACAGCCTACGACTTAGCAGATGCGCTTGGATTCATCAATGTCGGAGGCAACGTCTTTTCAGCCAACGGGGCAAATCTCAACCTCAACAAATCAGTCGGTGAGATTTTTGCCGCAGGGAGCAACTACCCGACCAGTTCCGCCAATCCTCACATCAAGACGCTCGCAGTATTGTCTGCGCTTACCTTCCAATACCGCTATTCAGACGGCTCAAATGGTGCAACAGGCACAGCTATCACGCCTAGCGTTCTCGACGATGGTGCAGGAGGCACAGTGGCGGTCACCAACAACAGGTGGTCTGTCCAACGCATCTACTCTTTCGTTTCTAACAATGTCAAAATCCAGTTGGGGGTAGAAGAATTTACAACGAAAGATGCTGCTATTGCGGGTATCTCATCTGAGGCATATGTCACAGAGCAGTCGATTGCCGATAACGGTCTTTTAAGAGGTTGGCTGGTCGTCCAAGAAGGTGCTACTGACTTGAGTGACTCCGCGCAAGCGCAGTTCATTGAAGCTGGCAAGCTGGGCGAGGTTGGTGGAGCAACAGGCGGCGGTGGCGGTGGCGGTGGCGGTGACGTAGCCACAGACGCTATCTGGGACGTTGCGGGTGATCTTGCAGTAGGTTCTGGAGCAGATACGGCAGCGAAGCTACCCATCGGAAGCGAATCACAAATTCTAAAAGTGGTGGGCGGCGCAGTTGCTTGGGCAACGGCAGCGGGTGGTGGTGATGTCAGTGACGGAGACACGCTCACTACAGGATTAACATTCCCTAACACTGGACTGCATATTCTTGATACAAACGCATCTCACGACATGATTGTGGCTGCGGGTAGTGATCTTACAGCAGACCGCACACTCACACTTACAACAGGTGACGCTAACAGAACACTCACCCTTGGTGGAGACTCAACGATAAACGGAGGCACACACAGTGGGACTAACACTGGAGATCAGACCATTACCCTCACAGGTGACGTTACTGGAACGGGAACGGGAAGCTTTGCTTCTACCATTGCCAACAAGACTGGTGCTGACGCTGGTATTGTTACTGGCACTGCTGGAACTTCTGGCAACTTAGCACAATGGAATGTTGACGGTGATGCTGTTGACTCCGCACTTGCCACTGCTGATGTGGTTACTGGGGCAAGCACGGACACATTTACTAACAAGACTTTTGATGCTAATGGCACTGGCAACAGCATTACTAATGTTGATCTAGCCGCAGATGTCACGGGCAACCTGCCTGTTGCCAATCTAAACTCTGGCACAGGAGCAACCGCATCAACATTCTGGCGCGGTGATGGCACATGGGTTACACCATCTGGGTCTGGAGACTTCCTTGCCAATGGTAGTGTTCCCATGACTGGCGACATAGACTGTGATGGTAATAACATTGATGACAGTGGTGTGCTGTTCCAGAGGGAGCAAGCAGCAGCAGATGCTGACGTAGCCGCGCAGGGACAATGGTGGACGCTTACAGCAACACCTAACCGCCCAATGTTTACTGATGATAGTGGACAAGACTTTGAGTTATTGACTGAGGTGGTTGGTTTTGCTTGTTCAGACGAAACCACAGCACTAACAACTGGAGAAAAAGTAAAATTAGATATCCCGTTTGATTTTCTAGTAACCAGAGTTTTTGCAACGCTAGCAACGGCGGGAACAACTAGCGCGACCACGGTCGATGTTCAAGACGAAACAGTTTCCATTCTCAACGCTGTCGTCAGTATCACACAGGCTACCAATAATGCAGAAACAAGCACGTTTGCTTCAGCCGCTACCGAGTATCAACTAACCAAGGGTGACGCGCTTAGTATCGACATCAATGCTGTAGACAGTGGAGCAACTGACGCTGGACTCAAGGTTTTCTTAGAGGGTGTCAGAACATAACATAATCATGAAGTATACAACTTATAACTCAACAACGCAGGAGGTTATCGTCACTGGGCGACCATACCCAACGGCTGATGGCAGCAGACCTCCAAACCTTGCTGATGATGTTCATATCTTAGAAGAAGTCACCGAGGCGAAGCCAACCTACGACAATGCCACACACAAGCTCGTAAAGGACGCAGTCAACTATGACACCATCAACAACACTGCTACTACAAGTTGGAGCGCAGTGGCACTCACACAAGCCGAGATTGACGAGCGCACACCAGAGCATTACCTAACATCTACAGGCATCAAGATGGCGACCGACCTGCAAAGCCAAGCAGCGTTCAGCAACATGATGACTCTACTTAACGAGGCTGGCATGGCAGACACCGAGATGGTGATGATTAAAGACTGCTTCGGAGCAAGCCACGGCATGACACTCGCTGACTTTAAAACTCATGCAGTCGCCTTCGGACTCCACTGCTATAGTCAATTCCACTCAAGTTAGATGATAATCAACAGCTACAGATTTGCTGCTGATCTTGGCACACAGTGGGACGGCTACGGGCAGAACTCCCAAGTGTTCAATGGGGGTGCTGATCATGCTGACGTTTCCGCTGATGCCACTATCAACAACATATTTGACGGAGGGGGAACAGTTGCCGTGTGGGTAAAGGTGGAGTCTGATGGCGGAGCTAACACTGGGCGCATACTCGACAAGCGAGATATTGGTGCTAATGGCTGGTTCATTCTTACACTTAGCGAGGCTGGCGGTTCGTGTAAAATAAGATTCAACCAAGACTTCACGACCACCGCCATGCGGGTTGATACCACGACGGCCGATGTTACATTGAACACATGGACTCACATTGCAGTAACTTACGATTCATCCAGTGACGCGACCGAGCCAATTATGTATATTGACGGCACTGCTCTCACCATTGGCAGTGGACTCACTGAGGTTCTCAATTCCAGCGGCACTGCCGTGTCTGATGCGAGCGAAGATTTGACTTTCGCCAATGTTGCCACGAATCTCAACAGGGGCTTTGATGGCTCAATGTGTGACGTTCGCCTGTATGACTCAATCTTATCAGCCGCCACGATCGGCAACCTCGCCAACGGATATCACCAAGCGACCGACCTTGTGAGCTGGTGGACGTTGCTTAATGGCGACTTCACAGACTCCGTTGGCTCTAACGATGCAACAAACTCAGGCGCGGTTTTAGACTCAGACGGCCCAGCAGACTAATGGACTCAGCATACATAAAATTTAACGGCGGCATCTGGAGTGATGTTCTCAAAGGACGCTATGATCTAGGCAACTACAAGTCTGCTGCACGGACATGTGAGAACTTCATCCCTACCCGCTACGGACAGGTCGAGAAACGTGCTGGCACGAAGCACTTAGGGTTCGCCAAGAATGACGGCAAGAAGTGTGTGCTAGTTCCGTTCCAGTTCTCAGTGAACACCAAGTTCATCTTGGAGATGGGCGACCAGTATATCCGCTTCTGGAGTAACGACCTGCAAGTGGAGTCAGCACCAGCAACTCCGTTAGAGGTTGTCACACCCTACCTTGAGGCAGAGCTATACGAGATCCAGACACGGGCGGTAAATGATATCGTCTACATCACACACCCTAACCATCCTGTCGGCAAGCTGACACGCTTGAGTGACACTAACTGGACGTATGCCGTAGCTGATCTTTCCCTTCCGTTCGTAGATCCAGACGTTAACTCGACAGTGGTGACGCTAACACCAGACGCACTGACAGGAAGTATCGGTATAGCTGCAAGCGCAGATGCGTTTGACGCAGACCATGTCGGCAGCGAGCTAAGACTTAAGTATCTGACTGAGGGAACATCGGTTTCTTCAAGTATGTATGACTCTTGGAATCCAGACGTTTACAACCCAGATGACTACTCTAATCCACTTGACAGGGTCACTTCTTGGACGAAGACGGATACCTATACTCCAAGACCTGTTCTCGCCACACCTGCCACAGACTATTATAGGGTTAGATACACACAAGCATCTGTCCAGCAGATGGCAACGTGCATCCTAGACTACGACCCATCAACAGCTTGGGCTGCTGGCACTTTTTCTGTTGATGACTTAGTTACTTTTTCTGGAGATGTTTATATATGCACTGCTGCTAGAGTTCCTTCAGACACGGACGATCCCACAGTAGACACGGCAAGCTGGAATGAAGTTGTCTACCCACTAGACGCTCCCGCTTATTGGGAGGCTGGAGTCTTTGCCATCTTGCCGCAAGAGGTAATAGGCGAGTGGAGCTTCAAGACCACTGGCACATGGACGGGAACGTGGTGGATTCAGCGTAGCTTGGACGATGGGGCAACGTGGTCTACCATTAAATCTTTAACGTCTGCCAATGACTCCAATTATTTAGTCGAGGAAGATGAGGGTGGTGTATCAGCGTTGATCAGAGTTCTGATGAAAGCTTCAGCCACTACTTATCAAGACGATGTAACACTAACCACGCTGACTACTCCATCATACGGCGTGGCAACCGTAACCACAGTAACAGACGCTCAGAACGTGGTGGCTACGGTTACCACAGACATGCCAAGCCTAGACCCCTGTGTATCATGGCAGGAGTCAGCATTCTCATCCTACCAAGGGTATCCAAGATCCATCGCACTGTTCGACAACAGGCTGCTACTTGCTGGCACAGCTAAGAAGCCGCAAGCGTTCTTCTACTCTGAGATCAATACTTACGACAACTTTCTAGCAGCTACCACACTAGCAGACGCTCCGTTCTTTGTGGAGACACTCTCAGACGATCAGTCAGCAGTCCAGTGGATCACAGCACAACGTGAACTATTTGTCGGCACTGCATCCGTTGAGGGTGTGCTAACGACACGCAAGCAGGACGAGGCGCAGAGTCCAGAGAACCTGCCAATCGTTCGCTGGAACGAGAGCATGGGATCAGCACACAGGGCGGCACTGCCAATGCGTGACAGCCTACTCATCCTCCAGCGTGGTCGCACGGTGCTTAACATGCTGTCCTACTCTATCGACAAGGATGGATATACAGGCGAGGAAGTTAGTCTGCTATGTCCACAGATATTCTCCAGTGGTGTGTTACAAATGGCACACCTACGCGAGCCTTACACGGGAGCGTATGTAGTCACCGAGGACGGAACAATCTGCCACATGATATACGAGCCAAAGCTCCAAGTGACAGGCTGGTGTAAATACACTACCCAAGGAGGAAACTTTGAGTCAGTAGCTGTCCTACCATCCAGTCTGGATGACGCTACCTTGTGGGGGTCTACAACGGACGAGGACGACCTGTGGTGCGTGGTAGAGCGCACAATAGATGGCACAACGCGCAGACACATTGAACGCTTCACAACGGGCAATACTGCCAAGCAGGAGGACAACGATTCTGACAACCTTTACTACCTAGACGCTGCTGTAAAAGCCACAGGAACTGGACTGACATCCGTGTCTGGTCTTGATCACCTTGAGGGTGAGACCGTATGCGTCCTAGCTGACGGCATCAAGGGTAGCTACGTAGTAGCATCTGGTAGTATCACATTATCCGTAGCAGCCGACACCGTGGTTGTAGGTCTACCAATCACATCCACGTTTGAGCCGTTTGATCTGGAGACAGAGCAGAGTGTCGGCAAGCGCAAGCAACTTTATCAGTCTAAGCTCATGGTCTGGAGATCCCTTGGTGGGTCTATTGCTCACGATGGCGAGGACTACCAAGACCTCATCTACCACACAGCAGGTGAGACAATGGACGAGTCCGTTCCTCTCAAAGATGGATACATGGAAGTGTTCCACGAATCTGCACACAGCAGACAGAAATACTGGCGCATCCAACACGATGAACCGCACCCTTTCACCTTGCAAGCTGTCGTCCAAACCTTTACTGTATCTAAACACTAACATGAAGACACGACTATTTACAGACTCAGATCACGGGATGATCTCTAACTGGTGGTTAGAGACAGGATGTCCTGTCCCTCACCTATCACAACTCCAGACACTTGGAGTGATCGGATACGCAGACGATGAGCCAGCATGTGCTGTGTGGGCGTATAAGAGCGAGGGAGTGGCAGTAGCCTTCCTAGAGCATCTCATTACCAATCCTGCCATCAAGTCACCTATGGCTAAGATGAGGGCAGTGGTGGCTATGATGGAGCGCATCCTCAAGGATCTAGCAGATGACGGTTATCAGATCATCAGAGGCACTACGTGGTCTCTAACACTAGCCAAGATATGCAAGAAGCGGTGGGGATTTGAGATCATCGATGAAGAGAGTGTTAACATGAGCCTAATGCTATGAACGATATTACTTTAAACCCACCATCCAAGAACGACCTGCTAGATGAGCTTGAGGTAGCTATGGCTAAGATGCCACAGGCTGATCTCAAGGTCGTAGATCGCTTTACTACTGGCATGTATATCCGTGAGCTTCATGTCCCAGCAGGGACTATGGTCACCACCATGACTCACAAGACCCAGCACCCGTTCGTGATCTCACAAGGAAAGATCAAGGTAACATCTGACAGCGAGGGCAGCATAATTCTAGAAGCACCACACACTGGCATAACAGAACCTAACACAAGGAGGGCGGCACAGGCACTAACAGATACTATCTGGACAACATTTCACGTTACAAACGAGACAGACATTGCTAAGATAGCAGAAGAAATTCTAGAGCCAAAAGATATGTCACTCATCAGCGCAGCCGCAGGGAAAGAGATCCCATGTGGATACACCAAATCAATAACAGAATAAGATCATGTCTTGGATAGCAATAGCAGTTACAGTTTCAACAGTCTCCACAGTGGCTGGGGCGGCGATGACCATCCACGGACAGCGTCAAGCAGCCAAGGCTGCCGAGCAGTCTGCTGAGTGGAACGCTGACCAGCAACGTAAACAGGCAGCCTACGAGGAGAGTGTTGCCCAGAAGAACATGCGTAGGGAGCGTGAGAACAACAAGCGTGAGCTTGCCAGACGCAGGGCTAACTCTGCCAGAGGTGGACTGATGGAGACTGGAGCGGTGTCAGACAACCTTATAGAAGCCTCTGAGCGTCACCAGACCGAGATTGACGATATCTGGGAGAAGGCATCCACACAGTCACAGACAAGACGCGCACAGGCTAACATGAGTATCTGGGAAGGACAGGTAGGCAAGGAGGCAGCCAAGACCGCTATGTGGGGAACTGCCATAGGAGCTGCTGGCGACCTCGCCAGTATTGGAATGAAGTATGGGGGTGGCGCACCAACGCCAAACCCCAATCAAGGCACACCACTGAAGGCATTACCTCCAACCAATTACTAACATGAGACAACAAGACTACCGCATGGTTCAAGGGGTGAACCAGATCGTGAACATGAATCCTAACATTGCTGCTAGTGGTGGTAATGCGATGGCGAGACTTGGGCGGCAACTAGCTGTAACAGGCAAGGACATCTCTGGGATCATGGAGGAGACTGCACGTAAAGAGGACGAGACTACTCTGTTCAAGATGCAGCAGCGTTGGCAGGAAGCCAAGGGCAACCAACTCAACTTTGAGAGGGAGAACCCAGACACTCCAGAAGACTGGGACACCCACTTCCAGAAAGGTCTAACAAATATTGAGGCTCACAATAACGAGCATAAGTTCAACACCAAGGAGGGCAGGGCGAAGTATATGATGCTCTGGGATGGGTGGAAGGGTAACGAGGGATACCGTATAGGTCAGTCGTCACACTCCAAGAGATTTACTAACAACATTAAAGAGGGTGTTGCGCTGGCAGGGATCTATCAAGAGAACGGCAACTTCAATGCCTCTCGTCAAATTATCAACGGTCTACCACTGATCGAAAGCGAGAAGATTACAGCACTCAACAATATAGATAAGAACGAACGAAACTTCAATCTTAAGGAGGACATAGCATCCAACCCGTATCTAGCAGAAGACAATATAGACAGCTATGGATTTCCGACCGAGCATGAGAAGAAGGTGGCTACTAACGCCATCAAGTCGGCACAGAGACAGGAGACAGCAGAGTCATCAATGGCTGCGATTGAAGGAATATCTGACGGGTCAATAGTTCACCCAGACATGATAGACAAGCTGTTTGATCCAAGGGCTTCAAAGATTAAGGTTAAGGAGGCGTATGATTTCTTGAAGGACTTCAATGATCAGAACCTTAAGGAACGGATGTCTACTCCTAAGATGCAGAAGGATCTGCGAATGAGTTTGCTGAGAAGGATTGAGGCGCTAGATCCGCAGGACAATTATTACAACGAGGAGAAGGTTGGCATCCAGAAAGAAATGGCTTGGCTTACTGACCCAGCAGATAAAAAGGAGCTTGATAGACTCATCCAGCAAAATGTCACTGGTGACAAGACCGTCTCTAAAAAGATAGAATCTATCGCCATCCAACAGCTTAAGCCTTTTGAGCCTAGAAAGCCAGAAGGGACTTCTTACGGTCAATACGCCAGAGAGGGGAAATACAACCAGCACTGGCTTGGTAAGATGACTAACATACCAGAGGGTCAAGCAGAGGATATCTCCAACGCTTTTAGTAAGGCGGGTGATCCTAGACAAGGCTTTAGATTATATCAAAAAGCAATAGCCAAGCTTGGCAATAATGCCTTCAAGAAGAAGCCAGAAGACATGTCCACATGGGAATACAATATCTACGCCAAGGCTGCTGACAGTGGCTTTTCAAATGCTGCTGCTATTGCTTACACGAACCCAAGACAATCTACAGCATACAGAGAGGCACAGGAGTTCCACACATACAAAGCGTCTAAGTTTGCAGAGGGACTGAAGGCAGAGCTTGGCAATCAAGACTGGGATAACCTGTCCCTCAAGGAGCAGAGTGACATGCTGCGTGAGATGGAGCAGCACTATAACGATGACTTCCTGCGGAAGCTTAAGCACGAAGAGGAGATACAGGAGGTCAAGGATAACAAGACATCTCAGAACTTGATCAAGCCAGACCTCTACAGGTCTAGCAGTTCCAGCCAGAGGATGGCAGACTTCAAGGAGGGTAAGTATTATATATCTAACGATGCCAACAAGGCTGATGGTGTTCCCATCATTCAACCTGTCGCAATAATCCCACCGAACTCACCACAACCTGTGGTCGATGCTGTTAATGTATACGCCAGCGAGATGGCGGCACTTCACAACAGGAAGTTCGGAAGAAACTTTAAGGGATCTGTTAGGGTCACTGGAGCGGAGTCTACATACCGTGGCGAGAAGACAAAGCAGAGAGGGTCTGCTGGAGTCATCCACCTAGAGGGCTATGCTATTACCGATAAGGATATGGTAGAGTATCTCAAGACCAAGGAAGGACACGCAGAGTATCAGAGAATACTTGATAAGTCATTTGGCATGTTGTCTGGTGCGACCATAGGTCTGCCACACACTGCTAGAGACAACGGGGCTATAGATGACGACACTGGAGACAGTGAAGTTGGCATTGCCAAACTGCTCCTTTCCGACTATCCAGATACACGACTTTCCCAAAACTAACAGACACATGATTGAAGAAGAACTAGCTCCAGTATACACTAACGCCCCAGAGGAGACACCTTCTCCAGAACTACCACAGATGCCCATAGCAGGTGGTATCGGTGAGGAGTTTGGGTATGCGCCATTAGTTGAAGAGGCTAAGGTGGCTCAACAGAAAGAGTTAGACGTTAATTCCAAGCTCCATGAGGTCAACGTGGAGAACAAGAGGCGTGAGCTTAGTGCCATCAAGGGTGGCATGATGGAGCGTGAAGATCACTCACCAGAGGAGAAGGCTGTCGCTGTCCAGAACTGGATAACCAAGTCATCTGGTAGACTGCCAAAGAGCCACACCGAGATGCGCTTCGGAATGGATAGGTTGTGGAAACGTGCTGGCAAGGAGGGTCTTGCTCCAAGTTACGATGCCGTCTTTGACGTTGTTAAGGAGAGGTTTGTGGCTGACAAGATGGAGGCTGATGAGGAACAGAAATACTTTGAGGCTGGTGCTAAGTCTAAGTTTTCTCCAGATAAATATTCTTGGAGTCAGTCTATAGCACAACAGGACATCGACCCAGACAGACTTAAGATACTTAAGGCTGCCTATAACCAAGGAGCAGAGGCTCAGACGGAGAGATATTCTCCAGCTATGGTTAACAAGATTAACGAGTATATGGAGGCTGCCAACTCAGTGAAGACCACTGAGAAGGTGGACAAAGATGTTAGCCCATTAAGAGACAAAGATTTCCTTGATAAAAAAGAGTTAGACACCACATACGATGACATCATAGATGACATGGTGAGCTACACTAAGAACATGTCCTCCGAGGACAAGGGACTCTTTGTCGCTGGTCTAAGGGAACGGATAGCAGCAGACCCAGACAAGAATGCTCAAGCGTCAGACTTCTTTTCTCAGTTCGGTTTGAACATGAAGCGTTCTGGTAAGCGTGGCGGGGATGTGTTTGTTCGCCAAGGCAACTGGCTGAAGAATTTATTCCATGAGGCTAACGTGAACGCATCAGAGATTTATGCTCCATACGTTCCATACGGTCAACTAATGCACTCCTATTTCGAGCAGGAATATAAGGATCAGCTTCATAAGACAAACATGAAGAGCCAGCTTAGTGAGATGTTATATGAGGAGTATGATCCTATTCAGCCACTTGCAAGGAAGGACACAATGTTAGGTTTGCTTGAGGAGGGTATCCTTTACCAGTCCCCACAGGTTGCGGCTTCTATAGTTGTCCCGCTGGTTGCTGCTTGGGCTACCGCAGGAGCGAGCGCATGGGTGCAGGTCGCTGGAGGTGCTGTTAGTCTATCATCTCTACTTACTCAGTCTGCAAGCGAGATAAGCGAGAGTCAGCGTAAAGGCTACCTGCACAGTGGTATGGGATTTGATGAGGCTTCCGAGAAGTCTAGGGGATTACTCAATAGGGTGTGGGCAGTTCCCCACGCTGCCATTGGGATGCTACAGGTAAAGACTTTCACCAGAAAGATTCCATACTGGGATAAGGTCATGTCAAGGATGGACGCTACCATCAGAAACAGGGCTTTGCGTTTTGGGTCTAAGGCTGCCGCAACAGCTACTGCTGAGACTATTGAGGAGTGGACACAGGATGCGTGGACAGAGACACTCAAGGAGCTAAGTCACGCAATAGACGGCGAGATGGACAATCCAGAATGGTTTGGCGAGGGAGCATTCTTCGATGACTTCTGGGCTAAGTCTATCGTTACGTTCAGTTCACTTGGTGGTTTATCAATGGCATCTGCCGCTGGAGGACTCAGTGTTGAAGACCGTGCAGCAGCGTGGGCAGAATTACCCCCTTTACTAAGACAGGCTGCTGGTCACCAACAGAAAGATATTGAAGCACTCAGTGAGGCTAAGACACCAAGGGAGAAGGTTAAGGCATACATTGATGCTGAGAAGAATAAGGACGGACAGTCACCACAGGTTGCTGAGGCAATCACAAGGCTGGAGGAGACAGCAGCCTCCCAAGCCCTAGAAATACAGGACGCTCAAAACAAGGGACTGTTCCCTAAGTCGGAGGTTGAGATGTTAGACGGCAAGCCTAACATTAAGGTGTTCGATCCAGAGACTAACGACATTATCATTGAGACTGACAGCTTTGTTGACGCTACGGCGGCATCATTTGACTGGTGGGGAAAAAAGGAAGAAGACTTCAAGGACGAGTTCATCTACGTGAAGAGCATGTTTGAGGCAGCCACTATGCTGTCACAGCAAGCACCAGAGCTTGTGCAGAGACTTAGTCTTGGTGAGCAGATGACTGACACCAGATTCAAGGAGCAGGGTGCTGACGCTGCTCGCAGTATTGCAGAAGAAGCCAAGCGGAACGAGATGATCAATGGCGGTGACGGAAGCATGGCTAGACTTATCTTTGGAACTAACCAAGTCCAGCGTGAAGGTGGTCAGACAAGGATTATCAACGGGCTATTTCAAGGAGCTACAGTGGAGACACTTCTCCATGAGGCAGGACACGGCTTCTTTAAAAAGGGTATCAGTGATGGGACTATTGACTTCGATGATACAGTCAAGCTGCTCAAGCGTGTGGATAAAGCCTTCCAAGGTAGGTTCACTAAAGCTATAAAATTTAAAGGGTCTGAAAGACCTGCCGAGTCTATGCGTTTACTTCCAGACACGGACAAGCCTACATTCAAAATGGTTGATGAGGGCATGGCACAGTTATACTCAGCACTCATCCTTGGTGAAGGCAAACTAGCCCCATACAGGAAGCTACTTAATGATAGTATGTCTGCCCACGCTAGGTCTGCTGGTAAGTCAACTATAGCCAACTTCATCTCAGCGATGCGATACTACTTCAACCTAGCACTGTCTCGCGCAGTAGCCCTCAAGGGAATGGTTAGAAGAGGTGAGATCGACCAGAAGGATCTCGACAAGGTGAGGTCGTGGATGCAGGGGACGACCGTCCAAGAGGAGATAGCTGGCGAGGCTAAGAAGGAGTTCGATACTTATGGTATAGATGACACGGCGTTCTCTACTGGCAAGCCATACAAGGACAGGAGTGGTGACGAAGCTGGTGAACCACTAACAGAAACTGAAATCAAAGAAGGCATTGAAGACGAGTCTGGAACTCTAGCAGATATTGAAATTGATGACGAAGCCTTCAGTGATGAATTAGGCACATCGTTCTCTACGTCTAGAGAGTTCCCTGTTATCAAGAGATCATCGCTTGCTGGGAAAAGCAAGTTTGCCTACTTCAGTGACTGGACGAGGGTTGGTGTATATAAAGGTTTAAATGAGAAGAGCGGAATAAACATAGACCTACAGGGTGGTGCTTTGTATCCATACATAGATGGACACAAAGGAAAAGCTGGATGGGCTTTTACCACTGAAGGGATGTTCTCAAGATTCCAAGGTAGGGTGGACTCTACTGATGGCATAGGTCTAACAACACTGTATGGAAAAGACAACTTACGAGCCAACCCTACATTCCTATTAGCCTACGTTGAGGAACTAAAGTATGCACTGGAGTCTGGACAAATTGCCGAGCAGGACATGCTCACTGTTATAAACAAAGCCAGAACTCAAGTGTTGGGTCTTAGTAGTAAGCGTAAAAACAAAGACACTGGAGAGGTTAAAGTCAAACACACCGTGTCAAGGGAGAGTGAATCCTACAAGACATTTTCAAATGAGTGGACAAGCGTTGAGGAGTTCGCCTCTGCAATGGAGTCTGCCACATTTGAGATACGCGGAGCGATGTTTAGCACATCACCAAAAGTCGTTACTAAGAACAAAGTAAAAACCAAGGTTAAAGGTGAGTTTTCTGGGGGCAGACTGGCAAGCCAAGCAAGCATAAAGTCTGGTATGCCAGATGTCATTAAGATGATCGACTTGTTTGCAGATCCTATGTTTGACGGGGCTGAATATGGCACTGTAGTTGGTGCTATCCAATTTGAGCAGGGACAGGAGAAGTCAAGCAGGGCAAAAGATATCGGAGCAGAGGAGCATATGTCTTATCCCATAGTAATAAAGGGCGAGGGCATAGGACTGTTTGATTCGTTTGTCCACATCAATAATGTTGTAGACAACCCTAAAAATAAAAAGGGTCACCAACTTACCCGTAGTAGTGAGACATCTATGGCTGGGGTATCCTTCTCTGTTGGCAGAGCAGAGATCACACCTACTGCCAACACGCAGGTGTTCCCAACTGCTGATGGCGTAGTGGTGGGCGAGGCGAGCTTTAGTATCGGAGCATGGCACGGCACACCGCACGATGTGGACGAGCAGGAGGGCTTCAGCACAGACTACATCGGCACTGGCGAAGGCGCACAGGCGTATGGCTGGGGGCTTTACTTTGCGGAGAGCGAGGGTGTGGCTAAAGGGTATGCGAAAGCAAGCCTGTTATCTGGCAATGTAGACGTAACTGACCCTATAAAGAGAGCACAGGCTACGCTGAATTTACATGCTGGAGATAAGGAAGGGGCTATATCTAACATATTGCAAAACATTGACAATGTGAAAACAGATGCAGAGCGTGATGTGTTTCTTCGTATGGTTGATGCTATTAAGTCTGGGGATGTAACATATGATTCACAAGGCTCACTCTACCAAGTAGAACTCAACGTGGAGCAGGACGAACTGCTGGACTGGGACAAGCCACTGAGTGAGCAGAGTGAGAAGGTGCAGGAGATATTTGCTGGAAATGAGTTACTTGAGAACCTTGAAGGTTCTGCTTTGGTTGCGTCACTAGGTGGTGGCAAACAAGCATCCGAAGCTCTAGCAGCAGCAGGCATCAAGGGCATCAAGTATCTGGATGGCACTAGCAGAAAAACTGGCGAAGGCACATACAACTACGTCATCTTCGATGGCAAGGACATCACCATCAAGGAGGAGAACGGCAGGAAGGTGGCTACGGCATCATTCAGTATAGGAGCAGCCCAAGACGCTGACTACCTAGCAGCGGTTGAGGCAGGTGACACCGCCAAGCAACAGGCTATGGTGGATGAGAGGGCTAGGTCTATGGGATACAACGCTCTGATGAAGCTTTATCATGGCACAAAGAAACTATTTGGTAGGTTTAATAGTGATAGAGACCCTAATAAATTAATATATTTCTCCAAGGATCGCAAGATGGCTGAGACGTATCCGCGTGGGTATGGTGGACACAGGAATCCAGAAGCAGATGTTCAAAAAAGACTTGATGATGCACGGCAGGAGAGTCGTGAATATGTTGAAGGTGCGCTTGAAGAACTCGGTGCTAAATATGGGGAGAATGATATCCCGCAAAACCTTGTAGATGATGTCTTTGAAAAAGAAAAAGCTATTCAGCGTGATGCGTTAGACGGCATGACGTTGGCTCGCGCCCAGTCGGAGATGGGCATACGTGTTATAGAAGGATACGTAAGAGCAGATAAAATATTTGAGCCAGCTAACTGGAGGGAGTTCGCTGCTGAAATTATGGAGTCTATCGGAGTCAAGTCTGAGTCTGAGATCGACCCTCAAATGATGAGGATGATTGAGGAGGGCAACTATATAGTTTGGGAAAACCCCAAGGTAGTTGATGCTGTGCTGAGTAAGTATGACGCAATGACAATACAGGAGTCATCTGGAAAAGAAGCTAACACTATAGCATTCAGAGACCCATCACAAATCAAATCAGCCGACCCAGTAACCTACGACTCAGACGGCAACGTGATCCCACTGAGCCAGAGGTTCGATGCTGGCAGGGATGAGATAAGTTATTCCCAAGGGTGGCAGCCAGAGATCCGCGAGAGTATTCTAACAAACGTGGAGTCACGCATGTCCACACCACAGATGAAAGCCGAGGTTATCGGTGACATCCAGCGTAGGGTGCAGAAGCTGATTAATGACAGGCGTAGCTTTGAGAAGGGCATGGTCGTTGGCGACAAGACAGCTAAGGGAGCAGCCAAGCGTATACGCTCCATGATCGTGACCTATGAGGCTATTCTGTTAGCGTTGCCAACAGACATCCGTGGCAAGATGGGATCTATCGTTACGATAGTAGACCCTAACTCTGAGAAGCAGGTGTTAGAGTTCTTCGATAAGAAGCTCAATAAGCTTGAGAAGGTTGTTGATCGGTGGGTGTATGGCAAGTTCAATGTGTCTAGGGATAGACTATTCAAGAGAGCATTAGCCAAGCCCAAGGCTGGAGAGAAGGACAAGGGTAAGCTGGTTGGCGAGATGGGTGCTGTGATCAACAGAAACTTTGAGGCAGCCAAGGAGGCTATGGATCTGTCCGAGGCAGAGGTTGATGGTAAGGTAGCTGAGATTGATAAGATAATCGAAAGCAAGCTGGCTGCTGACACTCTAACAACCGACCTTGAGAACGAGTTAGAGTCCAAGAAAAATCTGATCGACATGTTCGGCAACTGGAAGAATCTAACAAACTCCGACAGGGAGGCTGCACTCAAGTTTGGTTGGCGTGAGTTTGAGTATGCTTATTTAATGTCCACCATTGAGAAGGCACGTAGGCGCGAGGAGTTAGCCATGAAGGCTGATGAGTTGATCAAGGCTACTGGCATCCCTATGGAGGACATAGAGAAGGAGGCAGACAAGAGGCGAGAAGGAATGGGTAGGCTGTTCGGCAGGATTAAAGCTGCACGGTATGGCTTCTATGACTTTGAGCAGGTGATGTCATCGGTGTTCCCAGACGCAAAGCAGGTGGTGGATAAGGTTATCCAAGAACAACAGGCTGACGCTCAGTTCCACGACCGCATGAAGGAACACCAAGAAGGTGTCGAGCGGTTCTTTGGGACTCTCGTAGGTGACAGCTTCTTAAGCATGAAGGCACTCAAGCTACAGGACAAGATGCAGACCGTATTCTTCAAGGTAGAGGGTGGTGGTATCAAGCGTGAACTAACTCAGATGCAGATGATCCAAGCTCGCCTCATGTGGAGGCAGGAGGACGGGCGCAGACACATGGAGAACTGGGCTGACGAGGAGAAGGGACAGACCAACTACAGCCAAGAGTTCATGGACGCACTTGAGGGTGAAATGATCCCAGAGTCTAAGTCGTTAGAGAACTATCTTATCTCCCAGTATGAACTTGAGTATGACAGACTCAACGCTGTCTTCGAGCGCATGTATGGCGTGTCCCTACCTAAGAATCTATTCTACTCACCGCTTACAGTAGACCCACTACAGGACATCAGTGACAAGGCTACTGCTGATCCACTAAGTGGACAGGACATCTCAATGATGGGATCATACAATCCCTCACTACTCAGACGTAGTAAGACGGCAGCAGCCAAGCCAGCGTTTAGGGATGCACTAGCTACGTTCTATGCTCACAAGAACCAGATCGAATACTGGATGGCATACGCTGAGTTTGTTAGAGAACTAAGATCAATCATTGGCAACAGGGATGTTAGAGATGCAGTGAAGGCTAAAGGTGGCGAGGAGGCTGTGGAGATGCTCAAGAAGTGGGTGAACGCTCTTGACGCTGGAGGTCTAAAGTCCTCCGCACTGGCAAGTCAACTTAACAGCTTTATCGGTAGGTCAGTAAACAGAACGTCATCAGCAATCCTTGCTGGTAGACTGTCCACACTGGCTATCCAGTCAACACAGGCTGGTGCGGCACTAGCACAGATGCCAACCAAGGACTACGTCTGGAGGATGGGCAAGCTGCTGTCTGGCAACCTAGAGTTTGCCGAGGCGTTCAACTCTAAGTTCATCCAGCGCAGACTCAGAGAAGCACCACCTGCCGTGAAGATGGCTATGCAGGGCATGGCATCTGGTAGTCCCACCATAGCAAAGGCAGCAGCACAGAAGCTGGGAACACTCATCTCTGGTGCTGATGCATTCTTTACTGCTGGCACATACGCTATCATCTATGATTATCTAACAACGAAGAAGGGCATGGAGTCTGCCGAGGCTCACACCGAGGCTACACGCCTAACAGAACAGGTGGCACAGCCAACAAGGATGGCACGTAGGTCTATGGTAGAGCTACAGCAAAGCCAGATAGCACTCTCCAAGTTGTCATGGGCATTCGCCTCAGAGACAAGACAGAAGATAGCCCTGTCAGCATACAGGTGGGACAGTAAGTTCACCTTGGCAGAGAAGACTAGGGCAATAGCTGTGACCTTTGGGTTCGGTGGTGTGTTTGCACAGATAGTTAGATCAGTAGGTGCTGACTTAAGGGATGATGACGATGATGAGATCTTTGACGAGAAGTATTGGAATCCAGCAAGGATGGCACTGAAGGCTTTGCTAGACCCACTAACTGGTGTGCCTATCTACGGTGACCTACTACAGTCCACAATAATGGGGGCTGCCAAGGTGGCTGGTGTTGACACTGGCTACATCTTTGATAACGACAGCATGATCTCATCCGTGAAGGACTTTCCAAAGGCTATTGTTAACCTGTATGGGACAGCTAGTGACCTTATCACTGGGGACGATGAGATTGAGATTGAGAGATTAGTTAAGGATGTTGATAAGGTATTCATAACTATGTCCCCATTCTTTGACACCCCAGCAGCCCTCTCCTCCTTCAGCCATTTAGTCCGTGACCTCTTCATGATCGGCAAGAACGCGATTGACTAACAGATCTATTTAATCCATACTAACCAAGCCAACTAACATGTCCATATCCACCACAACCACCAGTGTTACCTACGCAGGTAACAACTCAAACTCAACACCTTATCCGCTAACGGGTATTAACTACGTTGACAGCACACACATAAAGGTCTTTGCCGATGGTGTTGACATATCTAGTGATGGACTCAACTATTGCACATTCACTGGTGATGGGACGACAGGCGCGGGGGAGTTCATCACATCGTTAGCCTATGCTCCAACGGTAGCTATTGAGGTGTTCCTAACTCCAGACCTAGACCAACCTGTATCACTACAGGAGACAGGATCACTACCAGCAAAGACTCTTGAGAACCAAGGCTTCGACAGACTCAATATGCAGATCAGATGGTTGGCTCGCAGGGTAGCCAACTGCTTCACTCTGGGTAATACCGAGGACGCATCATCAACAGGCACGGCAGACAACCTTCTGGGCTTTGATGGCAGTGGTGACATTGCTGAGATCCCTAATACGACATTCTGCCAAGTGGCTAACGACCTGTCAGATGTAACCGCAGCCACGGCACGGACTAATCTCAACGTGGACGTAGCTGGCACGGACAACTCTACGGACGTAACCAAGACAGGTGCTGGCACATACATCTCACTGGCAGGACAAGTCCTTACGGTGGACGAGATCACAGAGGGCGACCTTAATGCAAGCATTAACGCATCTCTGGACAAGGCTGATTCTGCTATCCAGATCGCTGGAGGCACAGTCCAAGGCACAGATGCAACGTATGACATTCAAGCCGCAGACGAGGGGGCTACAGTTGGCAACGCAAGGGGTGAGAGTAGCGTAGACTTACAGACAAATCGCACTGCTGCAGACCAAGTGGCGGCTGGTAGCAGATCAGTTCTTATTGGAGGGAAAGAAAATAATGTTACTGGTAACAACTCCATTATAGCTGCTGGCACTCAAAACACCTGCGTTGGGACTGACTCATTTGTTGCTGGCAACACCAACTCAAATGCATCTGCAAGAGGATTTGTTATGGGTGTTAACAACGACATCACATCAACAGGAAATAATAATTCTATTGTTGGCGGTGCTACCAATGTTCTTAGCGGAACATCTAGCCACAACATCATCGCTGGGGGTAACAACAACGAAGTGTCTGGTGGTAGTGCTGGCTCATTCGCTGGCGTTAGAAATGTTGTCTCTGGAAATAGTGCGGTAGCACTTGGTGGAAATGACTGTCAAGCTACAGGAATAGACTCCCTTGTGGCTGGCGACACTGGTCGAGCTATACACGATGGTGCTAGGGTCTTCGCTGACAATACCAATACAGACTTCCCCTCCATAATCAATAACGAGTTCGCCATCCAAGCAGAGGCACTCCGACTGGTAGACGGTAACGAGGGTGCAGGTAAAGTTCTAACTTCAGATGCTAACGGATCTGGTAACTGGGCTGATCCAGCACAGGTAGACCTAGCCACAGACGTAACAGGTAACCTGCCAGTAGCTAATCTCAACGCTGGCACGAACGCCAGCGCCTCCACCTTCTGGCGTGGTGACGGCACATGGTTCGCGCCATCTGGTGCTGGTGACATGGTCGCATCCATTTACGATCCAGATAATAATGCGCTGCCTATCGGCACAGTCCAAGGCACGGGAGCTACCACACTCAACATCGTAGCCGCAGACGAGGGAACTGTAGTTGGTGACGCAAGGGGTGAGAGTAGTGTAGACCTACAAACGAACAAACTCTTATCCACGCAGGTAGCTTCTGGCTCGACCTCATCAATCATTGGTGGGGCTAATAACACAGCTTCTGGAGGCAGAGCCTCTGTGTGTGGTGGGATTTCCAACATTAATGACTCAGTAAACGGATTCATTGGGGGTGGATCAACCAACAATGCTAACACAGGCTCTGGCGCAGCAATCATAGGCGGGATAAGAAACATTGCCTCTGGGGTTAACTCCATTGTTTTAGGTGGTGCTGACAACCAAGCAACGGAAACGGACTCTCTTGCTGCTGGAGACAACGGCAGAGCTATAAACACTGGTGCTAGGGTGTTCGCTGACTCAAGCAATACAGACTTCCCTTCCATAGAAGCTAACGAGTTCGCCATCCAAGCGGCAGCACTTCGACTGGTGGACGGCACAACCTTAGCCGCAGGTAACGTCCTAACATCAGACGCTAACGGATCTGGCAACTGGGCGCACCCAGCCAAGCCAGTCTACACGGTAGCTACCCTACCAGCAACGCCAGCACAGGGTGATGTGGCTATAGTTACTGATGCACTAGCTCCTGCGTTCTTGTCAGCAGTAGCTGATACGGGTGCTGTAGTAACTCCAGTATTTTATAACGGAACAGCTTGGATCGTTGGATAATATGAGCCTACCAAGACCAACGCTCCATACGTATTTTGATGAAGATGCGGGTGAGAGAATCTTCTACAGTTGTGAGCAACTCGCCTTCGACATAGATGGAGAGGTGTTAGTGGTCGTGCCTCCACTGTTCCTCAGTGACGGGCTTAGTATCCCTCGCCTGTTCAGATCTATCTTCTCTAAGAGTCCATCATATATATATGCAGGTATTGCACACGATTACACCTACCGCATCCTGCCAGTCAAGATGACGCGGAAACAGGCTGATAAGCTATTCCTCCAACTCATGAAGGGTTACGGTGTAGGTTTTTGGACTAGACGTGCAATCTATCGCGCAGTAAGGATTGGGGCTAAGAAGAACTGGCGTGTAATCTATCCACAGTTCGCAACCGATAACCATCATGAAGGTAACGGTTGATTGCGGTCACGGCGGGGAAGACAGTGGGGCGAGAGGTAAGTTCAATGGCTACTTCGAGAGTCACGCAGTCCTAGACATAGGCTTAAGGCTACGAGCTTTGCTTGAGGCGCACGTAGAGGTGCAGATGGTGCGTGAGGATGATACCTTCGTCAGCTTGCCAGAGCGTTGCCGTATGGCGAACGAATGGGGCGCAGATATATTCTGCTCAATCCACCTAAACAGCCACACCTCAGATGCCTCTGGGTGGGAGGTGTTTACCAGTGGCTCAACCAAGTCTAAAGATCTTGCTAACAAGGTTGGCTGGAGGCACGCGCAAGCATTCCCCCAGCAGAAGAACCGTGGTGTGAAGACCAACGGCAGCCTTTACGTGTTACGTAACACTTCCATGCCAGCCATATTAACCGAGGGGTGCTTCCTCTCTAATGAGGCTGAGAACAAGTGGGTGTCGCTGGACGAGACACGACAGCAGATGGCACAGGCTATTTGTCTTGGCATACTCGACTACTTTAACATTAATTCTAACAAGCCAGAGTTGACTCTGGAGGAGCGGGTATGTATCATTGAAGATCACTTAAGATTATGACTACCTCCCTTACTTACATGATTGTTCTGCTCGGATCAGCAACCGTGGGGCTGTCCTTATATGTCGCCTATGCCTTTCTGGTATCCCACATAAAAAACCAGAACCGTTCTGGCAGCAAACTAACAGCAGCCTTATTATTTCAGTTGTTAGGGGAGGCGGCACTCGGAGGCGGCACTCTGCTATTTGCCGTGCTTGCTCACACTGGACACCTACCAAACGTGCCTGTATCTATTCAATCACTAATGCGTCTAACAATGTTTGCGGTAACCGCACTAACAACTATCCATCTTTATATGGTAGTCAACCAACTTAGCGAGGATGAGTGAGATAGAAGTCTGGGCGCAGCACGGTGGGTTGATTGGTCTGATAATTTTCAGTTTGTTTGGATTAGTCATCACGTTTATTGCCGTGATCACGCGGAAGGATAAGAGCAACCAGAACTTTATTCGAGAGATCCTTGAGTCAGACAGGGAGGATCGCAAGGAGGATCGCGTCGAGCACAGGCACACGTTTGACAAGCTTGGTAATGCCATTGATTCTCTGACAGACGAGCTTCGCAACAGATAGTTAATCTTTTTTGTTGATCAAGCGATCCATTGTGGTATTATCCATCCATGTCCGAGGAGGAGAAACTACAAGCTGAGATCAAAAGACTAGATTACTGGTCTAGAGTAGAGCAACCTAAAGCTCCGAAACGGACAATCAAGCAGCCGAATGAAATCATGGTTGATGATATCATCATGACTAGTTACGGCGACTACCTAAACACTATAAGAATAGAAGACCACACGTAATGATAACAGAATATATATTAGCATTTTCAATGCATGTCGGAATGGGAGAACCTAGTTCATATAACTACATTCACCCACAAATTAGAGTCAACCACGATGACTACATCGCTGGAGTCTACTTGAACAGTCACTCAGAACCATCTGCTTTTGTAGGACACCGATGGGAGAGCGGTGACTGGGGAGTCGAGGTTGGCTTGGTAACAGGCTACAACATCGCCCCCGTAGTCCCCTTCGTTAAGTATAACTACAAACACTTCTGGTTAGCCCCAGCTATCCATAAGAAAAAACTAGGTGCTGTGGTAGGCATCGAATGGAAATTCTAACCAACACTACAATGGAAACACTACACGACCCAGAAACAATAAACATAATCGGAGAACGCAACTACAACCAACACTACAATGAAGAGCAATTTAGACATAGAAGTAAGAACAGCAATGGAGGTGGACGGCGTTCACCTATTCGTCAACGAGGAACTAGTGCTACTGATCGACAACGATCCAGAGGATCTAGTAATGAGGACTCCTCCCTTGAATGGATGTATAGGAGATAGCCGCACGATGTTCTCAGTGGACGATGCTGTCGAAGAAATCTTCGGAGCTAACCCTACACAGAGACACCTTGGTCTAGTCACCATCATCTCTCTGTGTATCTTCTCAGCCCTTGAGGAGCAGAACAAATTTATCAATAGAATATCACAATGAAAATACAGACAATAATAGAAGAGGCAGCAGCAGAGTTTGGCGTAGACCCAATGGACATCGTAGACCGTAACGGTAAGGTGGGCAGGGACATTAGCACGGCACGTTACGTGTGCGCGTTCCTGCTGCGTGAGTATCTACCCAAAGACAAGATAGCATCCCTGTTAGGCAGACGCAACCACCAGTATGCCTACGCCGCTATTAAGAGAACCCAAACAAGGTGTCAAGAGGATCATGACTTTCATCTGAAGGTTCTGAAGCTTTCGGATCGCTTTTGCATTCAGTGGAATTAGCTCGCTGGAGTATCTTGATTGACTCAAGCAGTGAGCTTTGATTCTTTCCCTTGCCCTCCAGTGCAGTAGCCACTGCCCAATCAATACTCTCCTCAGCCATTACCCGTGTGATGGTTGAGGATTTTTTCTGTCCAGTGCGTAGGATACGTGCGTTTGTTTGCTCGTATTGCTCAAGTGAATATGTTAGGGACATCCAAACGATGTTAGAACATGAGTCTTGGATGCGGTCGATTCCGTGAGATAGGCTCGCTGGGTTGGCTATCCAGACTGGGATCTTGCCAGCACACCAGTCGTCCATGCGCTTCTCATCGAAGGCTTCTGCCTGTGGGAAAGCCTCTAGGAGTGCTGACATCTCACTTTTATAGCGAGTTAAGACCAGCACAGGACGCTCCTTGGATAAGACCTTGGCGAGTGCCTTGTGCTTTGCAGTGTGGACGGCTAAAGTCTCGCCATCTTCATCGTATACATGCCCAGCGGTCAGTTGCTGTAATTTATTTACGAGGACGGCGGCACTCTGAGCATCGACCACGTTGTCCTGCAGTTCTATAACAAGGTGCTTCTCAAGCTCCTTATACTTCTTCATGATATCAGCGGGGAGCTTTACGTTCACGTCCTCCACGATGCAGTCTGGTATATCCAGATGGTCTTCTGACCTAACCGACAAGCATACGTCACTGATGAGCTTCTGGATTTCTTCTGCTGCTCCCTTCTTAGGGGTGAACGTCCAGCCCATGTAGTCGGAGTCAAAGAACCGCTCCTTAAATTTGGTTATGAATTTGCCTAGTCGCTCACCACCCTCAATTACTTTAAGCTGTGCGTGGAGGTCTATCAAGCTGTTGGGAGACGGAGTCCCAGTCAACCCCCACACTCTGGTGAACTTCGTGCGGTGCTTGATGACTGTCTTGGTTCTCTTAGAGCTTCCGTTCTTGAGCAGGGATAGCTCGTCCACGATGAGGGTGTCCACTGGCATGTCCTTACGCATGAGCTTCTCAAGGATGCCACGGCTGACCATCTCTAGGTTGACTGTGTAGATGTCTGCGCTGCCATCCTCCCATGCCTTCATGCCCTCCTTGGTGCGTAGGTTAGCTACCTTGAAGTCGTAGCCCCACCGCTTGACTTGGTCGCTCCAGACCATGCTGGCTACCCTCAGCGGAGCTAGGACGAGTGCCTTGCCTCCGACACGGTGCAGTGCCTCCAGTGTTACGGCTGTCTTGCCTAATCCACATTGGACAAACAATGCAGCGTGGTCATTGTTGACCAGATGCTCAATCATTGGCTCTTGGTAGTCGAATGGTTTAAAGTTCATCAAATATTTCCCAGTTGTTAAATTGTTTTGTTTCGTTCCATCTGAAGGTTGATTGGTGGCAGACATCCTCTATACGCCAGAAGCTGAAGCCGAACTCACCGATATCAATAACGAGGATATCGAAGTCGGTCTTGGTGTATCGTGTGTATCTGGGTATGCCATTGCTTAGTCTGTTAGATGACTTGGCACTGCCGACTAACACTTTGTAGGTTGGTCTGCTGTTCTCCTTGAGGCGAGTGCCTTTCTTGACTTGGCAGGTGATCGGCTTCATGCCCTGCTTGTGGAGGATAACGTCTATCTTAGTGTTGTGTGTGTGTGGCGTGAAGACTGTCCAGCCCTCTCTGACTGCTGCCAGAGTAAACGCTATCTCAGATATCTCGCCAGCTTGGTTCACAGGTGGCTATCTAGTATTTCTTTTCCCTGCTCGACCGAGTCTACCACGTAGACACAATGTCCATACTTATGCATGATGCGGATCTCGTTCTCCTGTAGTCTGGAGAGTCTCCCCTTCGGTGTCTTCATCTCCATGAATATAACTTTCCTGTCTGGGAAAAGGAAGATACGGTCTGGGACTCCCGACCTGTTAGGTGATGTGAACTTGAACTGCAAAATACCGACACTTTTGGCGTATCGGCATATTGCTTTTTCAATGGCTGATTCTCTCACTATGATAATACCCCTATAACGTGACGCGTTATAGAAGATGCTCCCCGCCTAACTAGTTTGCAACTGTGCCACTGGTGTGGGTGTTAGACGAGGAGCTTTAGGGTGTTACAGATCAAATACGGATGAGGCGACTTCGGTTACGTCACCTTCGATATCATCAAAGTCGGTAGATACGTCCACTGTGGACGATACAAACGGCTCACCGTCAGCAGCCATTTGGATTGCTTCTAATGAGAAGATGATACGCTTACCATAAGTGGCGTGGTTCATAGCCCAAGGGCTTACAATCACGTTACAATAGCAACCACTGTATGGTGCATCTACATCACCTTCAGCAACTGGCTGACGCTTACGACCGACAACTACTGGACGCTTGCGGTTACCAGTGGTGACAATAAAGCAGTCCTTCCATCCTAGGTAACGACCTTCGCCGTCTTCATTGTTACCATTCTGGATTGGTAATTTATCGATTGGAAGCTCAGTTCCACCAAGATCACTTTGTTCTAGTGATCTGATTGCTTCTTTGATTTTCTTCCAGTTCTCTTTACCAGAATCACTTTCCTTGTCGATTATGAAGAGAGCGGAAAATTTGGGTTCTCCATCGAATTTGCTTTCTGGGTTAAAGATTGCGTTAAAAGACAATCTTACATGTGTTAGTTTTAGCTTATTTGACATAATATTAGTTTTTAGTTTTTAGTATTTGTTAGTGTTGTTCTGTTAGACTTGGTCAGAACTGGCATCGTTTCCGATATCGCCACCGTTTGTTATGTTAAATCTTCTAGCTCGTTAAGAACCTCAGTGATGTCATCGACCTCTACTTTTAATTTACCATCTGGCTGCTCGTATAGTTCGTCTGGGACATCTGTTAGTTTCATTGCTTGTGTCGGTGTGATCGGTGTGGTCTTAACAACTTGGTCGAGGTGTAAACCGAGCTTAATCATTTCTTCGACTGGCTCTACGCCTTTGATCCATTGTTTGTTCTGTTTCCTGCCAGTGGTAAGATGGACTCCGTTGATCACCTCGCCAGCGTTGGCACGATCAAACAGCACTTTCTCCACGTTGTCCAGAAGTGTTAGAATCTTTTTTTTCTCTGCCATCAACTTGATCAATCGCTCGTCCGATATCCTTTTAAAATCAGCGTCTCCTAATAAATCCATAATTCCTCCAGTATATTCTACGCAGTAGGGCTTGGCTTTACACCAGCGACACGCATCGGTGGATGCTGTTAGATCGGTGGTGTTACGGTCGAGAGCTTTGAGTGCTGCTTCTTTGATGGTGTGGCATAGCTCGTTAGCCTCCTGTATTGAGATAGCCCACGTAAATGGCTGGTCATACTGGAAGATAGTAATACTAATCTCTTTGACTGCTGGAGTCACCAAGCCCATTGCATAGATAAGTCCTTGATAATTGAAGACTGGATCTACTTTGATTCGACCAGTTTTTAAATCGATTACCTCTAACACATCGTCCTTACGCCATGCGTAATCGACCGAACCACTTTCAGTGCGAGAGTAAAACAAGGGGACGCTCTCCTCAATAAATATTTCCGCTCCCTCTGGGGTAGCCTCTCTACAGTAGTCCACGTAAGGTTTGACCTCTGATGGACAGATTAGAATTTTTCCTGTTAGAACCTTCTCGGCTATTTCATGCAACCTAGTCCCCTCCGCTGCCGCAGGGGATGATTCTTCAAACTCTGGGATGAGTCCTTTCTCCTTTAGTTTGCGCTCTAAATTGAGCGACCCACTACAGGTCATCCACCTACGGTATCCGCTTGGTGATGCTACGGCGTGGCTTCTGTCTTCGTGTTTCTCTGTTGTGTTCATAGTTATATCGTTCATAATAATGTTACTTGGTGTTCGGTTGGAACGGTGTCTGATTTCTTTAGGTTGTCCTCAGCCCACAATGGCTGCAAATTTGTGTAATGGAAGCACTCTTTCTGCTGCTCTGGGTCTGTGAGGTCAAAGCTGGCACAAGGTATAATGTGATCGACATGCCATCCGTGTAAGCCGTAGTTGTTCCAGCCCATGCCTTCGGAGAATTGGGTTTCTAGGTGCTGGCGAACATATTCAACATCGCAACCTAAAAGGTCTAGTGTTGATGCGGACTTCGCCCCTCCCTGTATTGCATTATTTACTCTCCTTCTTAGATTATCGACAACCCTAACACCTGTGTGTTTTTGCCTGCGTTTTTTTGCATAAGCGATTTGCCTCTTTATGACTACTCCCCTGTTTTTTTGATACCAATCTTTTTGAATTTGTATGCTTTTTTCTTTATTTGCTTCCGTCCAAGCCTTGTTCTGGTTGT
>Ga0209194_1000377_pt1 | contig 37061 bp, 30 predicted proteins | sample COGITO_mtgs_1004_FD_184787 | JGI IMG/M metagenome (GOLD analysis project Ga0209194, IMG submission 184787) | Pelagic marine microbial communities from North Sea - COGITO_mtgs_100413 (SPAdes) (version 2) | ecosystem: Environmental > Aquatic > Marine > Epipelagic ...
GTCTCTCTTACTAGTGAAGAGGTAACGAGTGAACCGTGCATTGCCGAGAACAGTGAACCACCGAACACACCAGCTACGCCGAGCATGTGGAAGGGGTGCATCAGAATGTTGTGCTCTGCTTGGAAGACCAACATAAAGTTGAACGTACCCGAGATACCCAAAGGCATGCCGTCAGAGAATGAACCTTGACCTAAAGGATAGATGAGGAACACTGCGGTAGCCGCTGCAACGGGCGCAGAGTAGGCAACGCAGATCCAAGGGCGCATACCAAGGCGGTAGGATAGCTCCCACTCACGACCCATGTAGCAGAAGATGCCGATGAGAAAGTGGAAGATTACCAGTTGGTAAGGGCCACCGTTGTAGAGCCACTCATCGAGTGAAGCCGCTTCCCAGATGGGGTAGAAGTGAAGGCCGATAGCGTTAGAAGACGGAACAACTGCACCAGAGATGATGTTGTTGCCGTACATGAGTGAACCGGCAACGGGCTCGCGGATGCCGTCGATGTCAACAGGAGGAGCAGCGATGAAGGCAGTGACGAAGCAGGCAGTCGCAGCGAGCAGCGTAGGAATCATCAGAACGCCGAACCAGCCTACGTAGAGGCGATTGTCTGTGCTGGTGACCCACTGGCAGAAAGTCTCCCAGAGAGAAGCGCTTTGGCGCTGTTGGATAGTAGTGGTCATGTTTATTATTGCGGGGAAAAGAGTTGGATATGTATATGACGGGTAGAACCTCGATTGAGGTGCTTGCCGGTCGGTATATATCTAATGTAACACAATGTAACGGAGTATTGCAAACGACTTAATAATTCACATTGAAAGATACGGAGATATCCAGAGGCTCTATACGCTCGCGACCAAACTCTACAAGCTCGCGACCAAAGAAGGTTCCTGCTCAGAAGCACTGTCTGCATTCGTAGCTTCCTCTACCACTACATCTAAAACACTCAATAGCTCTCGCTCAAAAGAAACCTGAGCGCGATTTGTTCGACCTGCTATATATAGTGTTTCGCCTGTTTGCAAAGCCCAAACCTGAGAATGCGAAATGTAGCTCACCACCACCCCGATCATCAGCAGGCCAAAGCCCAAATACACGATTGGAATGCCAGGGTCGGCTTTAATTTGTAAGCCCGTGCTGCCGATTAGCTCGTCTACATACAAGGTAATGCCGTTCACTTCGGCAGAACCCCCTTCGCGCACAGTAGAGACTAGCTGGCCCTGCATGTCATAAATCAGCAGCGTACCCTGCAAATCTTGCGCGACCAAAGAAACGCCTTCACTCATATCCGGCTTGGTCGGCACCCAGGTGCCCCAAAGTCTACTGCTGGTTTTTTCTAACTTCGCCATTGGCAAATTGAAAGTAGGGCTGTTGTTGAGCCGCACCTTGACGTTGCTAATCGCCCAATCTGCCTGGTAGAGCGTGACGTTTTTGTACTTCAGCGGCTGATTGACCCAGATGGTTTTGCGCTTAACTTCGCTGCCGCTATCATCCAGCACAGACAGGTCGGAATAAAACTGGTCGACGCGGCCCTCTGGCGAGTAGTCGATCCAAAAGCGGTTAACGTGAACCGACCAATCTTTAGGAATTTGCGAGGCCGACCAGGGCCCAGCATCGAAGATGTTTTGAATGCGAAACGTTTGGCCGCTAGGAACCATCTCCTGCGCAAAAAAGCCGGTCATAGAACCCAAAATTGCGCCTGCTAAAATCAGCAGCATACTAGCATGAACAACAATCGGGCCAATGCGTCCGCTGAGTCCCTTATGGGCGTAGAGCATATCGCCACTCTCATCCGACTTCTCAAAAACCTTGTAGCGACGAGTCTGCAACTGCGCTTTAAGATCTGCTACTGAGCCGTTCCCTAGCTCCGTGCTCAGCGCCATCTTGCCAAACTGACGCGGCTTACTGTAAAAGTTCCAGGTGCGAGAAAACCAGCGCAGCGCCGTAATTTGGCGAGTGAAGGTACAGGCAGTTAGGCTCGCGCCAAACAGAATCAGAATAGAAAGGAACCACCAGGTGCGGTAAACGTGATCTAACCCGGTGAAAAGAACGAACTTCCAGGTAAGAAAACCAAACAGCGCTGGACTTTCGGGGTAGTTTTCCTGATAGAAGGCAAGGCCCTGGCCCTGCTCGATAACGGTGCCGCTAATGCTGAAGAGGGCGATCGCCAACAAAAGCCCAATCGCCAGCCGCAAGTCTGCCAGCAAAGGCACTAGCTCCTTACGGAAATATCTCTTGACCCCTAGCAAGGCAGCGCTCATATTATCTTCTACGTTCTTTTTATAACCCGTCTATTAGCATAGCGGTCTTACCCATACAAGGTAGGAGACAGCTCGTCAAAATTTGGCTAAGACGGCGCTACGCGATTGGCAATAGGCGAGTCACCAGCGAAAAAATGCCGAAGCCCACTAGCAGAACGCCGCTCGCAGGCGTAATCCAGCCCGACCACTTTCGCAGTTCTAAAATGCGCTTAATCGAAGCAGTGAAAATCCCCGCCAACATCAAAGGAGCCACATAGCCAACGGTGTAGGCCAGCAGCAGCGAAGCACCTAAAATCGGATCGCCCTTTTCACCGACCCAAGCCAGCAGCGTTGCTAAAACCGGCGTACTGCAAGGAGAAGCCACTAGGCCAAAAGTTAGCCCTAGCAAATAAGACTTAACCGAGCGCGGAATGTTGTTCTGTAAAAAGTCAGTGCTATTAAAAGAAGGCAGCGGTGGCAGGGGCAGTGCTTCGAGCAGGTTGAGGCCCATTAGAATGGCGATCGCACTGACCAAAATCGGCAGCCCAATTCCAACCTGTCCATATACCCATCCCAAGCTGCTCGCGACCAAACCCAAAGCCGCCAGCGTCGTCGCTAGCCCAGTCGCAAACCATACCGATTGGCCCACTGCTTGCCAACGGTTCTCCAGCTCGTAGCTCCCCATGTAGCCCACCGTAATCGGTAGCATCGAGAGCATACAGGGCGTAAGACTCGTGAGCAAACCGGCGATCGCAATAATGCCAATACTCGAAATAGACAAATGGCCAAGCTGCCCCTCCACCCAGCCATTAGCAGACTGACTGAGGTGATATAGAAAAAGCTGAAGGCGTTCGGCCATAAAAAACTCGATAACTAATCCGATTGTATCGAATTGTTAATGGTTACCGCCAAACAAAACCCTTGAAGACGGCAATTCCTTGCGACAAGCTCTCATTCAGAGGACTTCACAGGCGAGCGTTCGACTGAAGGCGCGTCTGCTTTAGCGAAAGGCGAAGGCGGCATATCAGCAGCAGCACTCGCGAGATTCTCAGCGGTCTGTTTATCTTTAGCATCTAGCCTAGACTGCTTATCCATCGAAGATGAGCCATTCACTTCATGTGGCTTGGGTCGGCTCAGCACAATCACCTCAGCATCTCTAGACTCTCTAGCCACCCGAATCAAGATGCCTGCAGTAATCAGGCTGGCAATCATCGAGCTGCCCCCGTAGCTAAACAGCGGAAACGGCAGGCCAGTCGTCGGCATCATGCCCGCCGCCACCCCAATATTTATCAGCGACTGACCCACCAGCAAAACCATGCAGCCAATCGCCACCAGCCGATGTACCGTCTTCTTCGCCTGAATTGCCACCATCAGCGCAATCGTGCTGTACACCGCCAAAAACAGCAGCAGCATCACGCAGCCAATAAACCCAAACTCCTCTGCAAATACTGAGAAAATAAAGTCGGTGTACTGAATCGGCAAAAAGTCGATTTTCTGAGCAGAAAGCCCGTATCCTGTACCACCCGCACCGCCTGAGCCGATTGCCAGTAGGCTCTGAATGAGCTGATAGCCCTTGCCAGCAGGATCGGCCCAAGGGTTGAGGAAAAAGAACAGGCGATCGCGCTGATAAGAATTCACCGCCGCACTCAACACCACCGCCATCAGCCCCGTGCCCGCCGTAATCGCTAGCTGACGATACGAGATGCCCGCACCCCAAGCAATCAGCCAGATCGTAATCCCGCACACCGCCGTCGTACTCAAATTCGGCTGCGCCAAAATCAGCATCAGTCCGCCCGTAAACACCCCCAGCCAAAACAGCTTCGTCGGGTTGCTCACCTGATTCCACTTACCAAAGAGCTGAGCGCTATGCATCACCAAAAACGGCTTCATCAGCTCCGAAGGCTGAATTAAAAACGGGCCAAACGGCAGCCAGCGCGTCGCCCCATTCACCTCCACGCCCACTCCCGGAACATGTGTCAGGCTTACCATCAGCATACTCACCAGCAAAAAGAAGCCCGAAAGTCGCATAATTTGCCGCACCGGATGCCGGGTAATCCATCGAGAGATAAATAGACCAACCACCACCCAAATAAGCTGCACTTTAAAGTAGCGAGCGCCATCGCCAAAGTCCGACTCGGCCACCGGGTAAGAAGCCGAGAACAGCACCACCATACCCACCGACAGCCATAGCAACGTCATCCAGCGCAGCAGCCGGGCCTCCAAAGCCCAGCCTCGCACAGAAAAAAATTGAACAATGCCCTCAGCGATATTGGGGCGTAAGGTAACGGCTTTTTGCATAACAGACAAATTAAACGCCACTGCAACAAAAATCCCCCGCCTATCAGACGAGGGATTTAATCAGACTCAGTTTAGCCCAAATACTAGCGATCGCTCGCTTACTTTCGAGGCGTAATATCTGGCGCGTTTAGCGGCGCATTTAATAAAGGCGTCGTCGCAATCGGCAGCGGCGGCGTTTTATCCTGCGCAATTACAAACATTTGCTCTCGAATCCGCTCAGTTAGCTGTACCGTTTTCGCATCATAGAGCTGGGTTAGCCCTTTTGGATACAAGCCAAAGCCAATAATCGGAATCAACAAGCAGGTAATTACAAAGATCTCCCGAGGCTCCGCATCGATCAGCACCTCTTTCTCAATCAGCTCCTTATTCTCAGGGCCGTAGAAAATATCGCGCAGCATTGACAGCAGATACAGCGGCGTCAAAATCACGCCCACCGCCATCAGCATCACCACAATCAGCTTAAAGTTAAAGCCATAGGCATCGCTATTCGCAAAGCCTACAAACACCATCAGCTCTGCCACAAAGCCGCTCATCCCCGGCAGCGCCAGAGATGCCATAGAGCAAGTGGTAAACATCGAGAAAATCTTTGGCATCTTGCGACCAATACCGCCCATCTCATCGAGAATCAGCGTATGCGTACGGTCGTAAGTAGCGCCCACTAGGAAGAAAAGACTTGCGCCAATCAGCCCGTGAGACACCATTTGCAGCACCGCGCCGCTCAGTCCTAGGTTGGTAAACGAGCCAATACCAATCATCACAAATCCCATGTGCGAGATCGATGAATAGGCAATCTTGCGCTTGAGGTTGTTCTGGGCAAAGGAGGTCAGCGCTGCGTAAATAATATTTACCACGCCAAATATCACCAGCCCCGGCGCAATTACCGCATGGGCCTGCGGCAGCATTTCCACGTTCATCCGAATAATCGCATAGCCACCCATCTTCAGCAGAATGCCAGCTAGCAGCATGTGAACGGGCGCAGTTGCCTCACCGTGGGCATCCGGCAGCCAAGTGTGAAACGGAATAATCGGCAGCTTGACGGCATAGGCAATCAAAAACCCTGAATACAGAAATAGCTGAAGCCTCAGCGGAAACTCCTTCGCCGCCAGCGTCTGCATATCGAAGGTAACCGTATCGCCGTAAAAAGCCATGCCAAGCGCGGCCAGCAAAATAAATAGCGAACCACCCGCCGTATACAGAATGAACTTCGTCGCTGCATACAACCGCTTCTTACCGCCCCAAATCGACAGCAGCAGATAAACTGGCAGCAGCTCTAGCTCCCACATCAGGAAGAACAGCAGCATATCTTGCACGGCAAATACGCCAATTTGCCCCGCGTACATAGACAGCAGCAAGAAGTAAAAAAGCTTGGGCTTAAACGTCACTGGCCAGGAAGCCAGAATTGCCAGCGTTGTAATAAAGCCAGTCAATACCACCAGCGGCATCGACAAACCATCGACCCCGACCGACCAGCGCAGGTCGATCTGCGGCACCCAGGTATAGCTTTCGTAAAGCTGCATCCCTGAGGAGCTGATGTCGTAGTTATTGACAAAGGCGTAGACGATAACCGCGAAGTCAATCAGGCCGACGACTAAGGCATACCAGCGAACGGTACGACCTTTTTCATCAGGGATGAACGGGATCGCAAACGCCGCCAGAAAGGGAAAGAAAATAATGAACGACAGCCAGGGAAATTGATCCATAACGAAACTGATATGCTGCGGCGCAGTAGGGCTACCGATGAACTATAAAAGCAAATGCTTGATTTCTTTTCACACTGTAGGAAGAAAAATAGAGTCTGTGGGACAGGAATTACTTTTTCTTATCCAGTGAGCAACCAAAGTTCGCACTCCCAAAGCGACTCGAAACGCGGCTGCCAGTGCATGATACTGCCACTTCTCAAAGACGCTCCTCAACTTAGCACCACCTTAAGGATCGCTAGTGAAGCTTAGAGGCGTGAGTGTACTGGCTATAACGCCAGATCACTAGAAGCTTTCTATTCTTCGGTTATTACAGAATAAAATCTGTTATTACAGAACAAAAAAGAGCACCGAAAATAACTTCCGGTGCTCCCTCTCGTCTTTCATGCAGTCGAGGTTTATCTAACCCAGACCCGAGACAAAGACCAGGCCCAGCACTGCGCCAAACACAATGAGTGCATAGAACTGAGCTCGGCCATTCTCGAAGTACTTCAACCCTTCGCCCGTCACCAGCGTGACGAAGCCAGTAAGGTTGACAATCCCATCAACGATTTTAACGTCTACGTTCAAGACGCCTTTAGCCAGATTTCGAGTGCCTTTAATAAAGACCTCGCGGTAGATGTCGTCGATGTACCACTTATTGAGTGAGAGGTTGTAAAGCGGCTTGATTTTATTTGCGATCGCACTAGCACTAATCGCCTTAGTCCGATACATCAGCACCGCCAGAATAATTCCCGCCACCGAAATCGCAACAGACAGCCCAGCCATCCGCACAAACTCGTTCACGTCAAACTCTTCAGCAATCTCTGCAACCGTTAGCGCCTCACCCGAAGGATGAATAAACGCCTCAAAGTAATTTGCAAAAGGCGTACCCACCAAACCAATGAGCGCCGACGGAATCGCCAGCATCATCAGTGGAAAAGTCATGCTCAAGACCGACTCGTGCGGCTCCTCAGCGTGATGATGGTCGCCGTGGCCAGTGTCTTCTGCGACCAGTTCTTGAGTGCTCATCGCACCTGGTCCCATCGACGCGCCCGCCATTTGCAAAGACTGTACCTTCACCATTTTGCGAATATCCGCATCGTTACCGCGAAACTCACCTTCAAAGGTAGAGAAATACATGCGGAACATATAAAACGCAGTCGCACCAGCCGTAACCCAGCCAATCGCCCACATCACCGGATTCACCTCAAACACCGAGCCTAAGATCTCGTCCTTAGACCAAAATCCGGCAAAAGGCGGCAGACCTGAAATTGCCAGAGTACCAATCAAAAAGGTAATCGACGTAATCGGCATGTACTTGCGCAAACCGCCCATCAAACGCATATCTTGCGCTAGCGCCGGGTCGTGGCCCACCACTTCTTCCATGCCGTGAATAACCGAACCTGAACCCAGGAACAGCATCGCCTTGAAGTAAGCGTGAGTCATCAGGTGAAACAGGCCAGCTGTATAAGCACCCACGCCCATCGCCATCACCATGTAGCCCAGCTGAGACATCGTAGAAAAGGCCAGCCCTTTCTTAATATCGTTTTGCGTAATTGCAATCGATGCGCCCAAAAAGGCCGTAATCGTTCCTGTCCAGGCAATGATGCTCATGACAGTAGGAATATCTTCAAAAACGGGATACATCCGCGCAATCAAAAAGACGCCCGCTGCAACCATTGTTGCCGCGTGAATCAGCGCCGAAATAGGCGTAGGGCCTTCCATCGCGTCGGGCAGCCACACGTGCAGCGGGAACTGCGCCGACTTCGCCATTGGCCCCATAAAGACCAAACCTGCAAACAAAGCAGCTAGCCCGCCTGAGATCGCGCCTGTCGTAACCAAATCGCTGAGCCGCTCGCCCATGAGTTCAAACTCAAAGGTGCCAGTCGCCCAGAATAGACCCAGCATGCCAAGCAGCAGACCAAAGTCGCCCACTCGGTTAGTCACAAATGCCTTCTGGCAAGCATCGGCAGCACCGTCTCGGTCGTACCAATAGCCGATTAGCAGGTAGGAGCACATGCCCACCAGCTCCCAAAAAACATAGACCTGCAAAAGGTTAGGGCTAATAACTAGGCCCAGCATGGATGAGCTAAACAGGCTCAAATAAGCATAAAAGCGAACATAGCTGGGGTCGTGAGACATGTAGCCATCGGTGTAAATCATCACCAAAAAGGCAACGGTAGTGACGATCACCAGCATCAGCGACGTGATGTGGTCGATGGTAAAGCCCATGTTGATCGTAAAGTCTCCAGCAGAGGCCCATTCGATCAGATAGGTATAGGGGGCGTGTCCTTGAAGCTGGCTGACCAGAATCATGATGGACAGCGCCATCGCCGCGCCAATAAGGCTAACGATAAAAGTCGCGACCGGCTTTCTAAGCTTGTTGGTCGCTTCGTTGTAGCTGATTAAGCCTGTACCCACAACGGCTGCGCCAAATAGGGGCAGCACTGGGATAATCCAGGCATATTTATAGATGGACTCGACGGATTCCATTACTTACTCCATTTCCTGCCAGCGGGTTTGCTTAACCCCAATTTCATATCTGCCGATAGTGAAATTGGGGTTAAGCGCACCTGGCAAATCCGTTACATAATGACATATTCTGCCTATCGGTTTGTGTTGCTTTAGACGGAATGCAGACAGAAAAGACGATTTCAATTAAATAAAAATGCTCAACTCGGCAGATAAAACCTGTATTGGCAAAGCAATCCTAGGCCCAATTTGCTAGAGCAACCGTAAGATAGCTAACTTTTTTCCAAGATGTTCTTCTTACAAGGCGCTGCGCTGTTAGTAAGAAAAAGCTAGTAAGAAGAACCTAGTAGGAAGCGGCAATTTTTTCATCGCTGCTTGCGCTAATTTGAGCGATCGCACGTTGAGCCTGCGAATGAGCATCCGTGCCCACCGGAATAGCGCTTAGCCTATTGAGAATAGCTTGCTGCTGCTGCGCCTGCGCCTGATGAGACAGCCCCGATCGCTTAATCTCACCTAAAGCTGCTTGCAAAGAAGCGACGCTCTGGCTCGCCGCCTGCTCTTGCAAATAGCGCTGACGCACCGCCGCTAAATTTTTCTGATAGATCGCTTTAACCTGCTGAGCCTCAGCGTATTGAGCGCTTTCAGCCGGCACTTGATCTAAGTGCTGCAGCGCCGTTCTCCAATGGCGAGAAATATCAGCCCATTTTCGCGCGGGATGAGGCGCGTTCTGACTGGCCAAAGACGCCTGCCAGCCGTGGCGACGAGCGATCGCCAAATCATCCGCAACAGTCGAAGAAAACTGAGGCACATTCACCTGCGTAGAAGGCGCAGGATTCGTGACCTGGGGTGAATTTTCTCGGGCGATCGCCACTGCCCATCGGCCCTCAATTTCCTCAAGGTTTTTCTCATAGAAGTCAATCTTGGCCTCAACTACCTCGTAGTTTGCAGCGCGCTTGGGCACCTGATGCAGATAGACAATTGCCTGCTGCCACAGCGCCGCTGTCTCCCGCCAGTGCTGAGCGCTATGCGGCGGATTTTTCCCCCTTAGCGCCGCCTGCCACCCTAAATCTTTAGCCTGAATAAAAGCAGTCGACTCAGATGCTTTTTCGCCCGTCCTCGTAAACCTCGCCTTAAGCGGCAGGCGCTTCATAATCGGATTGGCGGCGCGGCTCCCAGTTCGACTCTCAACTCGCCCCTCAGCTCGATTTCCATCTTTCTGATTGCCTTGAGCTGCATCCTGGCTAACATTAGCAACCGGCAGAGTAGAAGACAGAGCAGAAATATCTACAGAAGCCGTCGTTGCCTTCATGCCAAATGTAGAAGCCACCAGCACGGCCGTCGCGCCCACCCCAACGGAAATTCTCACGTCGGACAGGCCCTTATTACTAGCAGCCGCGCTAGTGAGCACTTTAGGATCAATATCGGGAATCACATCGCACAAGTTGTCCCAAACTTGAGTACGCGTTAAGTGCTTGCCCGCCTCAGCTCGTAGCGTGCAGAGGCGAGCGACTAAAATAATGCTATCTAGCTTGTCGATGACGCCTCGATTATGAAGGTCGTCAATCTCCAGTTCGATGACTTTGAAGGCGCGATCGCTCAGACGAGCCATGTCTAAAACTCACTGAAACTTACAAGGGGTCTAACCCCTCATACAAGAGATAAGAAGACTATCCGGCAAGTTCAGGTATTTAATAATGGGCGCTGGTCAATATTTCTACTGAGGCCAGCCCAAAAGGGATTGTTTTCTATACCAAACGCGTTAGCTGAACCCGATACCGCTCTTTTTTAGTCACGGCCACATCGCCAATCTCCAGCCGCCCTTTACCGCGAATCGCAATCAAATCGCCCGTCTGCACCTTGTGGCTAGACTGCGACACCGGCTTCCAGTTAATGCGCACGTCGCCGCCGGTAATCATATCGGCCATTTTGCTGCGCGACATCCCAAAGCCTGCCGATGCGATCGCATCCAATCGCATCGAAGCTTCCACCGTCGTCATTTCCTTTTTGCGCGGCTCACGCACCCGCAGTTCGCTCACCTCAATCTGGCTCGTCTTCACGGGCACAGAGCGCACCTGAATTAGGCTTGTGCTCAAAAACTCAATCAGCTCGGGCACCACAATCGCCTGCGCCCCTCGCTCGCCCAGCACAATAATATCGCCCACCTTATCGCGCACCAGCCCAGTCCCCAATAGCGAGCCTAAAAAGTCGCGATGAGACGCCGTATCAAACAAAAAATTACCGGCAATACTCAGCGCCGCCAAAGGCACTTCCGCGCCCTCTAGCGGAATTTCTGAGCGCGCAATCAGCAGCCGCTGACGCTCCGCCTGCGGATAGCCGCCGCTCGCCATCGTATGGATATCCGTTAGCTTCTCAAAAGCAGCTTGCGCCTCGAATAGCTCCGGCGGCGACAAAAAATCTGTCGCCACCAGCTCCCAAGTCCGAATCGCCTGCTCGGCTTTATCAATTACCCGAGAAAGCGTTTCCTTATTCTCAGATCGCTTCAGGAGGTCTTCTTTGGGGAGCATTCAAGGTTCCTTATCTTCAATTAGCCAGCTAAGCGGCCTATACAGTCGCAACTTCAGGTTCAGTTTGAGCGATCGCCGCTGGCACACCGTTCACCACTTCAGGCGAGATATTGAAATTCTTCGCAATCTCGCGAGCCGTCATCTTGGCACACATCATCACCGCAGGCGTACCACCACCCGGCTGAGTGTTCGCGCCCACCAAGTACAGATTAGAGATATCTTCGCTGTGGTTGTGTGGGCGGAAGAAAGCGCTTTGTACCAGCACCGGCTCCACGCCAAAACCATTACCCAAATAGCTATTGAGCGTTCCTTCAAAGTAATCGGGCGTCACATGGCTCTGGTACACCAACCGCTCTTTAAGATCGGGAATATAGCCGCGCTCATCCAAGAAAGTCAGCACCCGCTCAGTTAGCTTCGGCCCTTCCACATCCCAATCAATTCCGCTGGCATTATTCGGCACGGGCACTAGCGTGTAGGCCGCATGGTGACCAGGAGGTGCCATGCTCGGGTCAGTCAAAGACGGCACGTGCAGATACTGCGAAAAGTCTGGGCTAAGGATCTTTTTATCGAACAGCTCGGTGAGTAGTGGCTCGTAGCGTGGCCCCAAAATAATATTGTGATGACGCAGATCCAAATCTTCCAAGCCATCGGCTCTAAAGCCAAAGTAAATCACCAAAATCGACATCGACTGCCGAGTCAGCTTCACTTTTAAATCCTGATTAATCAAACGATATTTAGGATCGATCAGCTTCATGTAGGTGTTGGCGTAGTCACCGTTAGAGACCACCACTTCAGCCTCATGCGTCGTGCCATCGGCTAGCGTGATGCCTTTAGCCACCTTCTTGCCAAAGAAAGAGCCCTCTACGTCAATTTTGGCCACTTCACTGTTGTAGTGAATCTGCCCCCCTAGCTCCTCAAACTTCTTCACAAAGCTGCGTACCAGTTCACCCGTTCCACCCATGGCAAAATGAATGCCCCAGGTCTTTTCTACAAAGTGAATCATGGCGTAAATCGCGGGCACCGTAAGCGGATTGCCCCCGACTAGCAGCGGTTCGAAGCTAAATACCTGCTGCAGCTTTGGACTTTTAAAGTAGCGTTTTACAAACGAGAACAGCGGGCGCACGGCATCCAATTTCACCAAATCAGGCGCAATTTTGAGCATGGAGAACACATCTCCAAAGTAGGTGTAGCCCAGCTCAATAAAGCCTCGATCAAAAATATCTCTAGCCGCTTTATGAAAGCGCTCGTAGCCCTCTAAATCATCCGGCTCAATTGCTTCAATTTGGCGGCGAGTGCTTTCAGGATCGCCGTCATAGTCAAAGTAAGTACCGTCATCAAAGTAGATTCGGTAGAACGGTAGAACCGGAACAATTTTGAGGTACTTAGACGTATTCGGCCCGCCGCTAACGCCGGTTCTAATGCGATCAGCCGGATCCATAATCTCTGCGGGAAAGTCCGGCAGGTGCAGCGCAGCGGCATCTCGCTCTAGCGAAAACAGTTCTTCAATCAGGTGCGGCACCGTCAGCACGGTTGGCCCCATATCAAACGTAAAGCCATCGGCTCGGCGCACATAGGCTCTTCCACCCGGTGCATCTAATTTTTCAAAAATGGTGGTGTCAAACCCCAGGCTCTGCAATCGAATGCCCAGAGACAGCCCACCGATCCCCGAACCAATAATAATGGCTTTTTTGCGACTCATACCGTAGTTTCACTAGCTATACACTTCTTAGTATAAACCTCATTTAGACGCGGGTGGGCGTGAATCTAGCCCGAATCTACAGGACTTTTGAACCATTGGGATGATTTTTGAGCAGCGTTTTTTAGCGGCTCGCACCGCTGTCTATATGGGTAAGCGACCAGTGATATTCAATCGGAATTTGCGATCGCACACAGCTCTCTTCTAGCTGCTTCTGCTGCGAAAACGCCTTACGCAGCGTCACAATCAAATTCTGTAGCTGTTCTCTTTGCGGCTGCTCGCGCGATATGTTCTGAGCCGTCTGCCGCTCTAACAATTGCAGCAACAGCTCGTAGTGAATATGCGAAGGCAGGGGCAAACGAGAGGTTTGAGCCATAGGACTAAAGCCATAGAAAGTGTGTACTTCTACAGTTTAGACCGCTTCTAATCCGGGATTGAGATCGACAAGCGCCGCGCTACCGGCCGAGCAGCGGTGCGATCGCCTTTCCTGGATCCGGCTGCTTCACCAAAGACTCGCCCACCAAAATTGCCTTAGCCCCAGCGCTAACCACCGTCTTCACATCTGCCGCCGTATGCAGTCCCGACTCACTCACCACGAGCAAATTCTGCTGCTCAAGCTGCTCGCCGTAGGCCGCCATAATTTGCTCAGTCGTCCCCAAGCTGACGCTAAAGTCTTCCAAGTTGCGGTTATTAATGCCAATCAGCTCAACGCCGCTTACCTTCAGCACCCGCTCAAATTCTTCAGCGGTATGCGTCTCCACCAAAGCATCAAGTCCCAGCACTTTAGCGATTTTTACAAAGTAGGTCAGATCCTTGTCAGAAAGAATCGCCGCGATCAGCAAAATCGCATCCGCTCCCGCTAGTCTCGCCTGGTAAATCTGATAGGGATAAATAATGAACTCTTTGCACAGCAGCGGCAGATCTACAGCGCCGCGAATTTGGGCTAGATAGTCGAAGCTACCCTGAAAAAATTCGCTGTCGGTCAGCACCGAAAGGCAAGTTGCCCCGCCGTCTTCATAGCTGCGGGCGATTTCTACCGGATCAAAATCCGCTCGAATCACCCCTTTACTAGGCGAAGCCTTCTTCACCTCAGTAATAATTGCCGGAGCCTGCTTTTCCGCCTGCTGCCGCAGCGCCTTAATAAAGCCCTTAGTCGCAGGCAAATTTTGAGCCTGCTGCTGAAGCTTTTGCAGAGGAATCGCCTCACGCATTCGCGCTACTTCCGTTTCCTTATGCCACACAATTTTCTCTAATATATTGCGCGGCTCAGAATCAGGCACCTTGATCTGATACTGCAGGCTAGCGACAGAAATAGAAGGGTTGGGCGGACGACGGCGGATCTTCATACCCCCACCTTCGCTCGCTTGTAAGCTTCGTCTAGCACTTCAGAAAGCGTTGGATGCGTGTGCACATACTTCGATAGCTCAGTGACAGACTGCTTTTGGGCGATCGCATTAGCCGCCTCCTGAATCAAATCCGCCGCATGCAAGCCAATAATATGCGCCCCCATCACCTCGCCCGTATCCTTGCGATACACCAGCTTAGCGAGTCCCTCAGTCTCGCCTTCAGCGAGCGCCTTAGAATTTGCCTTAAAGTAGCTGCGCACATTCGCTACTTCAAAGCCACCTTCCTTGCCCGCTTCCTTAGCCGCAGGTTCTGTCATTCCCACAAAGCTCACCTCAGGGTGCGTAAAGGCCGCTGCAGGAATCGCGCTGTAGTCGATGGTGCGATCGCCGCCCAAAATATTATCCACCGCCACCACCCCCTGGGCCGAAGCCGCATGGGCCAGCATCATCTTGCCAGTCGCATCGCCAATCGCCCACAGATGAGGCACCGGCTTACCGTCGCGCAGCACCGCTAGCTGATCGTTCACCGGAATAAAGCCTCTGCGGTCAGTCTCCACCGCCACCATATTCAAGTCCAAATTCTTAGTCGCCGGAATTCTACCCGTTGCAACTAGGCAAGCATCGACTTCTAGCACCTCCACTATCTCCATCGTCTTCGGATCGGCTAGCTCAATGACTACCGGAGATCCAGGCGTAATCTTCTTCGCCAGCAAACCCACCTTAGTTTCAATATCGCGCGGCTTAATCAACACCCGCTCCGCCTGCTTCGCAATATCAGGATCGAACGTTGGCATTAGCTGAGGCAACGCCTCAATCATGGTCACCTCAGAGCCTAGCGCCGTATACACATCGGAAAACTCCAGACCGATATAGCCGCTGCCGATAATCGCCACCCAATCAGGCAACCACTCTAGCCGTACAGCTTCATCGCTGGTAAATACCGTCTTGCCGTCAGTTTCGATTCCTCTAGGCACAAACGGAATCGATCCTGGCGACAGAATAATGTCCTTGGCAGAAATCGTTCGAGTCCCGCTCTCCTCGGTAATCGAAACCTTTTGACCGCCCGCGATTTTCGCCCAGCCGCGAATAATATCCACGCCGAGTCGAGTCAAACTCCCGGTTAAATCGCCCTGAATTTTACCTACCAGGTTCTTGGCATGGTTCGCAATCTGCTCGCGGTCAAATCCCACGCCCGCCAAGCTAATGCCCATCGCCTTCAAATGCTGCTCGTCGCGCATTTCGCGCACCTTCCCTGAAGCAGCCAACAGCGCCTTAGAAGGAATACAGCCCCGGTTCACGCAGGTGCCACCCATATCTCCCGCTTCAACAATCGCCGTTTTAAGGCCATTTTGAACCGCATGTATGGCCGCGCCGTGTCCGCCAACGCCCGCGCCGATAATCACTAAGTCGTAATCGAATGCTGCTTCCAAAGCTCTCTCCGTTATGAAGTCTGTATTCTATCTTCAAATAGAACGGTGACTTTGCACAACTAGAGTTTTCCTGTCTGGGCTTCGACTACGCTCAGCCCTCGGTTCTGACTACAGTCAATAGGTAAATTAGCAAAGCCCGACAATATCTAAGCGATCTACACATCACAACGAAGCCTGGTGGCTGAGCGTAGTCGAAGTCACATCTGTCTCTGCCGCCGCGCTTCATAGAGTAATAGCGCAGTCGAAATCGCCACATTCAGCGACTCCACGCCCGGCATTACCGGAATCTTCACCACCGCAGAGGCACAGTCCATTAACGCCGCCGACAGTCCCGCGCCCTCATTCCCCATTAAAAATACGGTGGGCTGCGTCAAATCTAGCTGCCAATAGTCCAGCTGGGCCGTAGCCATCGTCGCAATCACCTGCACGCCGTTTTCCTTTAGCTTCGCGGCCTGCTCTACTACCTCCACTTTCGCCATCGGCAACCGAAACCACTGCCCCGCCGAGGCTCGCAGCACTTTAGGACTCCCCATATCTACGCTATCTGGGCTTAGCCAAAGGCCGTCGCTGCCAGCTGCCGCCGCTGTACGGATAATCGTGCCGAGGTTTCCAGGATCTTGCAGCGTCTCTAATATCACGCCTAAGCTCACCTCATCTTTAGGCTGACTGGCCGCTTCCTCCCAGGCTGTACGTTGAGGCGCGATCGCCACCACCCCATCGGGAGAAACCGTGCTCGCAATCGACTTCAAAACGTCTAGCGAGACCACCTCTGTTTGAGCAGAAAGTGCGATCGCCCGCGCACAAATCTCTCCATGCCGAGCCTGCCAGTCCTCCGTATAACAAAGCACCTCTAACGGATAGCCCGCCTCCCCAGCCGCCTCTATTAAATGAGTTCCCTCTAGGAGCAGTGCGCCCTGTTTGCGCCGTTCTTTAGACTGTTTTAGCTTGCGCAGCTGCTTTACAGTCGGGTTTTGCAAACTCGTGAGCATAATCAATGATATTTAAAGTGCTATGTATTTCTACTGACTAATAGAAAGTTTTGATCAGTTTTGATTGGTATCTAGAATCTGAAATGGCGATCGCCTCACAAAAAAAGTCCCCAGCATAAACCACTGAAGGACTCCTTTCTATCACCATGACTAATGCGGAACCCGGGACTTGAACCCGGAAGTCCTTGCGAACACTAGAATCTGAATCTAGCGCGTCTACCAATTTCGCCAGTCCCGCAAAACAGATCGTGCATATAGCCTAAGCCGATTGCACACTCTCTGCGATTAACAATAATCTAGCAAGGCGGTTCATCCGTCAACAACCCTAAAATATTCCGTCAAAACATTCCGTCAAAACACTCCGCCAAAACAAAGTCCCTTTAGGTGATTTCCACTAAAAGTAGGATGTCGTTCGGTACACTATCCCCTCATTGGTTCAAATCAACCGGGAGAAACTCGGAAGTTTCGGGTAGAATCCATACCAAATTCATTGCCGCTCTAACGAATTGGCGCAACGAATCCCTTTAGCCAACACATTCTGGTAAATATCTATGGCGGCTACTCCCGTTATGACTCCTCTTCAGTCCGTTACAGGATCTTCTAGTCGCACAGCTGCTGAAGCCAATCCTTCAGAATCCGTGATTGAAATTTGGGGCGGCGAACCGTTAAGCGGCCATATTCCCGTTAGCGGCGCCAAAAATTCGGCCCTAGTCGTACTAGGGGGTACGCTGCTTTGTTCAGAAACTTGCCGGGTTCGCAACATTCCCGATCTGATGGACATTGGCCGCATGGCCGAAGTGCTGCTCGCGCTAGGTCTAAAAGTGAACCGCGCTGGCAACATGCTAGACGTAGACGCCAGCCACGTTAGCCATTCCAAAGCGCCCTACGACATTGTGAGTAAGCTGCGAGCAAGCTTTTTTGTGATTGGCCCGCTGCTCGCCCGCTTAGGCGTAGCCCGCGTTCCCTTACCCGGCGGCTGTGCCATCGGCGCTCGCCCCGTAGAGCTACATATTCGCGGCCTGCAGGCTTTAGGCGCGCAGGTTCATATGGATCACGGCGTTGTCCATGCCTACGTTCCAGGCACGCGCGGCAAGCTCAAAGGAGCCAAAATCTATCTGGACTACCCCAGCGTCGGTGCAACCGAAACCCTAATGATGGCGGCTACGCTAGCCGAAGGCGAAACCGTCATCGAAAACGCCGCGCAAGAGCCTGAAGTCGTTGATCTAGCCAACTTCTGTATCGCCATGGGCGCAAAAATTCGCGGAGCAGGCTCCAACACCATCACGATTACCGGCGTGCCTAGCCTTCACGCTACCGACTATTCCATCATCCCCGATCGCATTGAAGCCGGCACTTATCTAGTCGCAGGCGCACTCACGCGATCCGAAATCACGGTTGGCCCAGTCGATCCTAACCACCTCACGCCGCTACTCGCCAAACTCCGCGAAACCGGCTCAAAAGTAGAGCTTGAGGAAAACATGAACATCCGCATTTCTCCGGGCGAAAAGATTGCACCCGCCGACGTGCAAACCCTGCCCTATCCTGGTTTTCCAACCGATATGCAGGCGCAGTTTATGGCCTTGTTAACCCTGGCCGACGGCAACAGTATTGTGACCGAAACCGTCTTCGAAAACCGGTTGCAGCATGTCGCGGAGTTTAACCGCATGGGCGCAGACATCAAGCTCAAGGGCGACTGCGCTGTAGTCCGCGGCGTTAGCCATTTGTCTGGTGCGCCCGTTACCGGCAGCGATTTGAGAGCTTCGGCGGCGTTAGCGATCGCAGGATTAGCCGCCAAAGGAAAAACCACCCTCTACGGCTTGCAACACCTCGATAGAGGCTACGAGCGGTTTGAAGAAAAACTGCTCAACGTTGGCGCTAAGCTCAGACGCATTCCGCTGAGCGAAGTAGACAGCGCCGCTCAACCCACCATCGGCGCTGAGAACTAAAGCGATCGCACCCCAAGGGAGAGAAACACCTCAGCCACAGTCTCTCCCACTCACGCCTTCTCACTGGCTAGCTATACTAATAAGATGCGCAAAATTGCCAACGACACTGCGCCAGCTTTTCTATGGCTCCTTCCCAAAAATCCCACCTCATTGGGCTAACCGCCAACCACTTTCGCCATCCGCTAGACAAGCAAGCAACCCAAACGCTCAAGCAGCTACCCGGACTAGACGTTGCTATTCGCAGCCTGCTCGGGCCAATGGGCGAGCAGTTTTTCTACTTAGAAAATATTGCCTCTAGCGTACTAGTCGGCCCCAACCAGCTGCCAGATCTATACCAGTCGCTCTGCGAAGCCTGCCGAGTACTCGATCTAGAAGTGCCGCAGCTCTATATCAAGCAGCACCCCATGCCAAACGCCTATACGTTTGCCATGCGAGGGAAGCAGCCCTTCATTGTGGTGCACACTTCCCTTATAGAACTGCTAAACCCAGCCGAAGTGCAGGCTGTCATCGGCCACGAGCTAGGCCACCTCAAATGCGATCACGGTGTATACCTAACCCTCGCCAATCTGCTCACTCTAGCCACTAGCCAGCTTCCCTTCGGCAACGTGCTCATGCAGAACTGGCAGTCGCAAATTATGGAATGGGTGCGCTGCGCCGAATTTACCTGCGACAGAGCCGCCCTACTTGCCACCCAAGACGCCCGCACCGTAGCCTCCGTACTCATGAAGCTTTCAGGCGGTTCACCAACGCTTTCCCCCTTGCTAAATCTAGATGCCTTCATCGACCAGGCCCGCTCCTACGATGCCATCAGCGAAAGTGATATGGGCGAAATGCTTAAAAAAATAAAAACCGACGAGCTAAGCCATCCGGTGCCCGTGCTTCGCGCTAGAGAAATCGATCGCTGGGCTAGCACGCCGGAATATCAGGCACTGCTAGGAAGCCGACCGTTTGCCGGAACAGAAAGCAACGACGCAGAAAGGGGCTGGCGCAACTGGTAAAAAGATCTGTAGAAAGTCGCCCTATTCGGTATACTAAGATGCCTGCTTAAAGGGCCTGCCGGGCAAGTGGCGGAATTGGTAGACGCACCACACTCAAAATGTGGCGACTTCGGTTGTGAGAGTTCGAGTCTCTCCTTGCCCATCCACAAAGTTTTTGGATCAAATAGCTAGACTCAAGTAGTCGGACACATTCTTTTTTCTATTTACTTAGCAGCCGCAGCGCCTGCCGTTATAGAGTGTGCCTGCTAAAAAAACGCGCCCACAGACGATCGACATCGGGCAGTAAATTCGAGATTGCAAATAGAGCCGCTGAATACTTGAGGTCAAGACAAATAGTGGCAGGGCGCGATCGCGCTTAAAAACAACTTAAGCAGACAGCATAGAAAAGCTGGTAGGCCCCTACCCATGTGTCGCTCTATACCCCACCCTGTCTAGCTTTTCGGCGATTCTTTCTGTCATTGTGTCGGGAATTCAGCAAACTATCTGGGAAGTCTATTCGTAGACACTTTGCAAAACCCAAAGGGCGTCCATTGACAGACATCATTTCCCCTCAAAATCCATTGGTGAAGGCCGCCCTGTATTACATTCGGCTAGATACGCACAACAATAGTGCGCTCTTTAAAGGCGACGTAGCTGGAAGCGAAAATAGTAGTGAAAGTAAAGCAGTCTCTGCCACATCGTTCTCCCAAATTGCCGCAGACGAACTGCAAGCTGCTGCCAAGCGCAAAGGAATAACGCTAAACCAATGGGCAATTGCACCAGATGCTATTTATGCACTGGTTTGCATTTACGAGAGTCGCCCTGATCAAGAGCACCGATTTGGCAAACCCAGAGCGCTCAGCGCTTTTGTAGCGGGCGTAAAAGCAGCCACGGCCAAACGAATAAATTTAGTGCGGAACCAACCTGGATGCCCGGTTTGGCAACGCAGCTACAGAGAGCAGCGGATAAACGACGACAGAACGCTCGCCCGCTTAGTCAAGCAAATGGAGATGGTTGAGAGCAAAGTCTCTCAATAACAAGCAGCAAGCGTATCCGCCAAGCCAGATCAGGCGATCTAAGCCGCGATCGCTCGCCTTGCAGCCCAGACGTGAAGTTGGTCAGCAGCTTCTCGCCAAGAGCCATTAGCATCTGCGGCAATCTCTTTTGCTTTCTTGCTGTCCAAACGTAGCCTACAGGCTACATTCGCAATCTTCACAGCTTCAATTCGCCGGTTCGCCCACTGCTGAAGTAAGGCATCATCAAACCTGGCTATTCGAATCGTCTTTACGGGCAAACCCACCATAAAAGCAGCGCGACTTAGATCTGTGTGGGTGCCAGCGACAATCGTACTGCGATCGCCCACAGCCGCCAACAAACCCACTAGCAAATAGGCGAAAGGAATCCGGTCAGCCTCGTCCCAATAGGCAATCGGCCCCACGTCAGGCATTTTTAGCCTTTGCCAACCGGGCGGATAGTAGCAGTAAGTCCCCCCGGTCTGCGCTTGCCAACGCTTAAGATGGGAAGTTTTGCCCGCGCCTTTAACCCCTATGAGCTGAATGAGCTGCTTAGCCCTTGGCATAGGCGGCGCTGAGTAGCCCCGGTCAATCCAGAGTGAGGGCGCGATTGCCAAACTATCTTCTAATACAAACGGATTTCGCTGTAGCCCTAGCGATAAATACGGGTTAAGTCGATGAGCAGCTGCTGTTGAACCTTTTAACATTACGACCTGCCATTACGACCTGCGGCAAATGACGCTCACGGGCTGCGTCTGCTGTTCTTTTTTAGCCACCATGCCGGGCAAAACAACCGTCGCCCTAATTTCCCACAGGATTCGAAAGAGAAAGCCATTATAGGTAATCGGCCCTTCGTCAGGCGATTGAACCGTAAAGGGAATCGCGAATCCAAGCGTAAGCTGCTGAGGATCTATCAAACAAGTATCAACTACCTGGCGATCGCGCGTTCCTCGACCTTCCGTTTGCCAAAGTAGCTCTACCATCACTTCTTGAGGCGGCGTTTGCGTAGGGTAGGAGAGTTTGCCAGAGATGCGATCGCCCGAAGCCACCCTCTCTTCATCCAAAAAAAGACTAATCGTAGACATACTAATCGTAGACATAGCGGTTACTACGCCAGCACCTCTGGCAAAACTTGAAGAGAAAATTCAGACTGACATTTTTGAGGAATACCCGGCACGGTTAGCTTCACAATCACCCGCCAGCGAATTTGATTGTGTTTAGCCAAAAAAGAAGGCAGCTCCTTGCTTGAAATTGCAATTCTACTTTCATAATCTGCCTGCTGCTCCCCCGTGACGACGGTGCGAGTAGGTAGCTCCGCCTCATGCAAACTATGGGTTTTAGTCACTTTATCAGTGCCCTGAGTGTATTCCACCCACTCGTCGCAAACGAGCTGAGCTTCTACCCTACCCGGCTTGCTAAAGGTGCCTCTGCGCAGCCGTCGCCGGTAGTGAATCGAACAGGTTTCACCTAGTCTCAGCGGATATTTCGGCAGGATGAGCTCAGCGGGATGCAGTTTCAAGTTTGACCAAAGTTCTAGCAGTCCTGCGCCCGCCATCAAAACGCCAACCAGCACAAACAGGCTAATGAACACAGCCGGAAACAGACTAAAGAAGCCAAACGGTTCTCCGATGAAAACAATCAGCATAACAGCGGAGAATGCTGTCCAAATCAGCCCAATCACAAAGATAAGTAGCCCTGCGTAGCGTTGAGTCTGGCTAACGGTAAGCACAAAGCCTTCTGGCCCGCGCTGGGGAAGCGAAGAGTTGGGAAGAGACTGTTGCACCATGAGCTACGCCTAATGCTTTCGACATCGTTACTGACAGGATGCCCTCTAGCGCGACAGCCTCTATAGCTGCGATCGCACCCACCGACGAAACTCAGTTTCCGCAGCCACCTCATTGAGCATTGCCGTTTCTAAAAACCGGTACAAATCTGACCTCTCAACCATAGGAAACGTAGGAGAGCAATCGGCCTCCACATACTCCCCATTCTCCAAACATAAAATCCGCCAATCTCGTCCATTAAACCGCCAAAATTCGGGCACACCCAAGGCGGCGTAAAGTAAGTCTTTCTTAATATCTGTATTTGTGATATCGACTTCTACCACTAAATCAGGCGGCGGATCTATTGCCAGATCAATCGTATGGTCTGCGACTAAATCAAAGCACTGGATGTAATATCCATTATCCGGCTCTGCGCTTTTAAGCAAGTCTTCTCGGTCAAGCGTCGTTGACCCCATTGTTTTGACGTTAAGTCCTATCTCAACGACTAAAATTCTGATAAAAAGTTCAATCAAGCGAGCAAATCGTTCGTGCCTCTCTAACGGCGTCGTAATCTCTAAAACTCCTCTGTCGTAGGTGAACCGAGCTTGACTGCGCTCAGTCAGCAGCGCCTGTATCTGCTTGAATGCCTGCCACTCTAGATTCTGAAAAGTGACGCGCTTTTCCCCAGTTTGCTTTACCGAAGTTTCTTGAAGATACATAGCGCGGCCTCCTGCGATGACAGCATTAGAGAAAATCAGTTCATCGAACTATGGTGGATCGCCTAGAGCTAAAGATCGATCAGTCCCGGAGGTGGCGTAATTTCTATTCGACCAGCGGCAATATCTACAGTAGGCACAATGGACTCTACAAAAGGAATAAGCAGCGTTTTGGGCGCTTTTTTCTTCTGATTCTTTCGCTTTTGGCGGCGCAGCTTTTGCACCGCTTTTGCTCGCATCGAATCATGTTCTGCTTCGATTTGTTTTTCAGGCGCCTCCTCTTCTAAAGCAATATCTTCTTGCTTCTCCAAAGTCACCTCCAGCAAATCGTGACCCGTCGTAAAGACATTGGTAATCGTGCCAAGCGTACTCTGATCGCTTTTAAGCACAACGGCTAAACCTATCAGATCGGCCACGTGAAACTCACCGGGATCTAAAGCTAAGCGATCGCTCGCCTTCACTAACAGTTCAGAGCTGCGCAAGTCTTCAGCCTGATCTCGATAGTTCACGCCGTCTAGCTTCACTAGGTACTGACTTTTACCTTCTAAAAAGCGACCGTTGACCAACCGAATCTGCACCGGCTCTGCGCCCTGTTTTCGCAGCCAGCGATCGCCCGGTTTCTCAAATCGCTCTGGAAAATCACTCTCAGGCTTCACCTTCACGTAGCCATCCAGCCCATGAGCGCCCACGATGCGCCCAATCAACAGCCACTTATCCTCGTTCAAATCGACCATTGCTAAACCGCCGCCATTGCTGGCTGAGCCGAGTAAACCTTATCGGTCAGCGTGGCTAGATGCTTCAGCGCCGTGACCAACTGCTCCTCAGTTGCCGTCAAGCTAATGCGGAAACACTGACGCATATGCGGCCAGTTTTCGCCGTCGAGTCCTGGGAAGAACGGGCTGCCCGGAACGATGATGACGCCGTAGGTTTTAAGCTGATTGTAGAACTCCCAGTCCGTCATCGGCAGATTGTCGAGCCAGAGCCAGGCAAAGATCGCCCCCTCGCCTTTGTGCAAGCGCCAAGGCAATTCTTTGGGCATGTGCTGCGTCAGCGTCTCTTCTAAAACGGCAAACTTATTCTGGTAGTGCGGACGAATAATATTTGCAGAAATATCGGCCAGCGCCCCGCTGCGAATGGCTCTAGCCGCGATCGCCTGACCATAGCGACTAGAGTGAATGCAAAGGTTCGTTTGAAACGCCTCTAAAATCTGAATAATCTTCTCATCACCAATCGCCACGCCTACGCGCTCGCCCGGCAAGCCCGCCTTAGAAAGGCTCAGACAATGAACAATATTAGGCCCAAAAACCGGCGTCATTTCCGTAAAATTCAAAGCCGGAAAGGGCGGCGCGTAGGCGGAATCGACAAATACCGGAACGTCGTGAGGCTGCGCTAAATCGACAATGCCCTGCACTTCGCTATCGGTAAGAACATTGCCCGTCGGATTGCAGGGGCGCGAGAATAAAACAAACCCGGTGTTGTCATTAATCTCTAGCTGATCAAAGTCAGGGCGATACTTAAACGAATGCGGGTCGTCGCCTAGCTCGATGAACGGACGGTAGGATTTAATCGCTTCAGGGTAGAGCGTCACGCCGCCGTAGCCGGTGTAGTCGGGGCTAAGTGGCAGCACAATATCCTTAAGCTTGCCATCGGTGTTATAGCCGCCTAACGCATTCGCCGCCAAAAAGTAAAGGTTCTGGCTGCCGGGCGTAATTAAAATATTGCGCGAGGTGAGATCGAGTCCATAACGCGCGTTAAAATCGTCTCGAATCGCTTCAATAAAAGGCTCGTAGCCCTGACTCGCCCCGTAGCGACAGACCACTTCGCCATACTCCTTACTCGAGAGCAAATCAGCGGTACAGTCGCGCCATAGCTGCTCTACCTCGGGCAAAATGACCGGATTGCCAGCGCTGAGGTTGATAAATTCCTTTTGTTGCTGTAGCTCTCCGTCTGGCCCCTTGCCGGAATTTAGCGTTTCGATAATGTCTTTCATAATCGCGCGAACCCCGGTGAGGTGGGACATGCGATCGCCAAACTGAGTCAGAGCAGGATTCATGATGGAACCAGAATTATATAGAGCGATAGGGATGCTAGGTTATTCGACCTAATATAACGCCTTGCTGGAGAAGAGGCATAGTACAGCTAGCTCACTTTCAAGCTAGACGCTTAGCTTAAACGCTTAGCTTAAACGGTTAGCTTAAACATTCAAGCTAACCGCGAGGCAGCAACACTAGGAACAGGCGTAGCATCTGGGCGCAGCGGCGGTGGATAGTGCGCGACGACAATCGAAACGTCGGGATGGGTGCGGGCGATCGCCTCTGGCACCACGCCCACCGCCGAAGTGCGCGTACTCAACCGCTGAGTGTGCGTATTGACTTCTAGCATGAGCAAATCATTAGGTGAAAGCCGCTTGGCCACACGGCTAATTAATTTACCAGTCGCCTGCTCTAGAGATACCTCCACATTGAGACGATTAACCTCTTCGGCAGTCAGCTGCCGCTGTTTGCGCCCAACCACCACTAGAACCTGCAAAGACGTTTTAAGCTGATCAGCAATCATCTGAGCTGCACTGAGCGTCGGCTGAAAGTTTTGAGAAAGCGCCTGCTGTTTATTAACCGCTAAAAGGACTCGCTCAGTGTTGGCAATCGGATGGGTAAAGCGGGTGATCAGCATGGGAATGCGAGCGCGGCGAGCAACGCTATCTAAAACGCTGCCGAAGAAATTGTCCTTGTAGGTAGAAAAGCCTTTCCAGCCACAGATAATTAGGCTAGCGTCTTGTTCTACAGAGGTTCGCAGAATTCCGCCGTCAATGGTGTCGTCTACGCGAGCAATGGTTTCTACTTCAGTAGCCGCAGCGTGAGCAATATTTTCTGCCTCGTCTAGTAGCCTGGTTTGCTTTTGCAGTTCATCTTCAGAAACAGGGCCGAGATGGTCAGAAAGCACATTCAGCGGCAGCAGCGTTCCACCGCTCGCCTTAGTGAGAATTAGCGCCAGATCGAGCAGAGTATTTTCGGTACTCGGATTCGCAACCGTCACCAGCACACGACGCGCCAGATGAGAAGAAGACGCAGCGGTTTTGGGTGCACCCGAGCTAACGTTTTGCCCCCAGCGCTGAGTAATCCAGGGAGAAAGAATAGAAGTTGCTAAGATCATCGCGACCACGCCATTGACCGTAGACTGATCGACCAGTTTTATGTTGAAAGCAACTGTCACAGCGGCCAGCGTAGAAGCAGCTTGAGCAGTCGAAAGCCCAAACATCACCATCACGCCCGGAAATTCAATCTTGAACAGCGCGCCAGCGGCATAGGCAGCGATAAATTTGCCGATCAGTTCTGCGCCAATCATCACCGCCGCAATCAGCAGAACTTGAGGATCGCGGATAATTGCCATCGGATCAATCAGCATCCCAACAGAAATTAGAAAGAAGGGAATGAACAGCGTGTTGCCAATAAACTGAATGCGGTTCATCAGCGGACTCATTTGAGGAATCAGCGGCGTCAGCGCAATACCTGCTAAAAATGCGCCAATAATCGGTTCGACTTCGATTACCCCCGCAATATAAGAGACGATAAACAGCGTCGCCAGAACAAAAATAAACTCGGCGTTTTCGTCGTGGCCGAACTTGGCGAAAAACCACCGGCCTAGCTTAGGAACGCCCCACAAACAGCCAAAGGTATAAAGGCTCAGCGCTGGAATTAAGAAAAACCAGAAGCCGGGGGTAAGATTACCTTCAAAAGCTTTGATAATGACGGCCAGAGCAAGTAGGGCTAAGACATTCGTAATCAGAGTTGCGCCTAGCGTGATGATGACAGGGCGCGATCGCATAATTCCCAGCTTATTTAGTACCGGCAGCGCCAGCAATGTATGGGACGAAAAGCAAGACGCCACCAGCAGCGCCGCTAGCCAGTCGTAGCCCAGCAGCAGCATTGCCCCCGTACCCACCACCATCGGCACCACAAACGTTAACAGGCCAAAGAACGTCGCCTTATCGCCGTCTTCTTTAAAGTCATCTAGACTCGTTTCTAGCCCGGCCATAAACATCAAAAACAGCAGGCCGACCGTGCCCAGAAGCACAATCGTGTCGTCTCGCTGAAGTACGCCTAATCCATCAGGGCCGACGACGACCCCGGCTAAAATCAAGCCCACAATGCCGGGCAGCTGAAACCGCTCAAACAGCAGCGGCGCAACTAGCATGATGGCTAAAATCGTTAGAAATATAGCGACCGGATCGGTAACAGGACTATTAAAAAGGGTCGCGATTATCATGAGCTTTACACGCTAGGAAGTCTTTTTAGCAGGGTCAACGGCTCCTGAGCTGACCAGCATGGGACGCAAATCTCTTAGCAAGCAAACACCCCCCACAAAAACCGTGAAGAATTCTAGACGCCCTAGAAACATGCCGATAGTCTGCGTCCATAAAACGCCTACCGGCGCGTCAGCAGAGGTAATTCCAACCGATAAGCCAACGGTACTGAGCGAACTTGCATATTCGAATAGACTGTCTTGCAGAGGGTAGCCATAGCCCGCAATAATGGCGCTGCCCAAGATAAAAATCAGCAAATAGAGAAAAGTGAAAAGGGCCACCTGACGAACCTGATCGTTAGAGACAAATCGGCGCTGCTCGCCTTGCCAGATCTCAGTTTCGCTGATAGCCCCTTGAGGCAATATCTTCTGCTTAGCATCGGTAACCAGCGCCCGATAAAGAATATAAATTCTAAGCTGCTTGATGCCTCCGGCGGTAGAGCCAGCGCCGCCGCCAATTAGCATTAGCACCAGCATAGCCAGCCAGGGCAAGCTGCTCCAGTCGCTGTAGCCAACGGTTGAGAAGCCGGTGGTCGTCAGCGCGGTAACAGATTCAAAAATAGAGACGCGAATCGCTTTGTTGAGCGTGGGATAAAGCGTCAGCGCAGACCCAAAGAAAATAGCGATCGCAGCTAGCGGAATTACCAGCGCCTGCAGCCGCACCTGACCATTGCGAACAACAGATTTTATCTGCCCCGTTAGCAGCAAATAAATAGTGACAAAATTAAGCCCGCCAAACAGCATCAGAACAATCGTGACCGCTTCAACCAAAGGGCTGTCCCAATAGCCGATAGAGTCTGTGCGAGTCGAAAATCCACCGGTTGAAAGCGCCGCAAAAGAATGATTAATCGCATCGAACCAGCCCATGCCAGAAACCCACAGCGCCACCGTACCCGCAGCACACAGACCGCTGTAAATAATTAGCACCAGCTTCGCAGAGCGGCGCACATTAGGCGCGAGCTGCTCGGTACGTCCTTCAGCACTCGTGAGGCTAGCCCCTACCGGGCCAGCGATCGCACTTAGCGTAATAATCGCCAGCCCCGCTCCCCCAAACAGCTCAATAATGCTGCGATATAGCAAAATCAAATGAGAGGTTTGCGTAACGTCTACAACAGAAAGCCCGGTCGTCGTCCAGCCGCTAGTAGACTCAAACATTGCCTGAGTAAAATTAAGACCAGCAATGGCCATAAAGGGCACCGCGCCTAGCAAGATAGCCAAAAACCAGGCCAGTACAACAATCACAGAGCCTTCTTGCAAATTTAGCGTTGCCGCCGCCTGGGGCGCGAGCAGCCGCCAAAATCCTAGACCCACTAAGCCCAGGCCCAGCCCCGGCAGCAGAAAACCCCAGGCCAAGCTTGTCTCTTCTGGGTAAGCCAGCAGTGCTATTAAAGGAGAGAGAATTGCTAGCCCGGCAATCATACAAATTAGCCCGGTGTAGCTCAAAATCGCCTTGTAGCGGCGGCGTAGATAGCTTTGATAGCGCATAGGTTTAGGCACCCTCTCCCGTAAGCGTTTTTTGGGCTTGACCGTAGCGATCGTCCTCGCTAATGAGCAGAACGCGATCGCCCGACTGTAAATACATCCGCTGCTTCGAAACCATCACATGGCCTCTTCTCACCACGCAGGCCACCGTCGCCCCTTGCAAGGCCAGATCTTTAATCGCTCTTCCCACCGCTGGGCTACTCTCATCTAAGACCACTTCCGAAATGGTCACGCCGCTATCCGTCACGGGCACCAGGTTTTTTAGATCGGTGCTAGCCGTCTGCTGATCGATCATCGAACCCAAAATCTCAGTCGCCGAAAACGCAATATCTACGCCTAGCTCCTCAAAGATCTCTCGGTTATCCGGGTCGTTTACCAAAGCCACCGTTTTCGGTACGCCAAAGCGATCTTGTGCCACCTGACAGGCAATTAAATTATCCGGATCTTGAGGCGTCAGAGCCAGAATGACATCAGCCTGATAGGCCCCCGCTTCTTGCAATACAGCAGGATCGCTGCCGTTGCCCGCAATAATAGTAGCCTTGAGCTTTCTAGACAAAGAAACCGCCTCTGACTGACTAGGCGTAATGATCGTCAGAAAATAGCCTTTACTCGTAAACTGCCGTCCTAAAAAGTAGGTAAGCTTATCTTCTCCAATTAAAATCACTCTCATTTGGCCACCTGATTAAACTGAGTCTCTAGCTTCTGCAAAAACACATCAGCAGAAAGATGGGTAGGGCTAATCGTTTCAATGCCAAACTCCTTATAAATAACCTCGCGAGCCGGGTCAAAAACGCGGGCAAGCACCGAGGGAATTTCAAAGACAACCTTACCAATTTGAGCCACCATCAAATTGACGTTGTCTTCTCTAGTCACAGCTAGCAAGCAGCTAGCTTTGTCCGCTTTTGCCCTGCGTAGGGTCGCTAGCTCTGCGGCATCGCCCGTAATTTGAAAGCCGCTAAACTCACCCGAAAGATTCTCAAAGGCAGCCTCGTACCGGTCGATAACGACAACGCTGTGCCCTTGAGCGCTGAGCTGAGAAGCCAACAAGGAGCCAAGCCTGCCGCAGCCAATCACGACAATGTACTGAGAGTCTTTGGCACTGCCGCCAAAAAGATTAGCAACCATAGAAAAACCTGTAGAGGAGTACTTGTTTTAGACACTGCTAGAGACGGCTAGAAGCTGGCTAGAAGCTGGCTAGAAACTGGCTAGAAGCTGGGCCGAGATTTGGGATCCATCGCTGCTCGACTCAGATTGTCGCTAGCTATCTTAAAGGTAGGGTCTAAATCTAAAGCAACGCGATAGTTTTTTAGCGCTTCGGCCTGGTCTCCGCCCACCTCTAGCAGCTCGCCTAATAGATTAAATCCAGCGGCGCTTTCAGGATGGCTACCGATGCACTGCTTTGCCAGCGCGATCGCATCCTCATATTTACCGCTAGCCGCCATCTCTCTAGCCGACTGAATTTGAGACGCATACTCATCTGCTGGCACGGCCCCGCGATTAAGCACGTTAGCGACCGTTTCACGCAGCTCGCTAGGCGTAAACGGCTTTTGCAAGTAATCCACCGCGCCTAGCTTCATCGCTTCTACCGCGTTGTCTATAGACCCATGCGCCGATACCATAATCACCTTCAGTGAAGGCTGTTGCGCCATCGCCTTTTGCAATACTTCAATACCATTCATGCCAGGCATTTGAATATCCAACAGCAGCAAATCGGCAGGCAATTCTTTGAGCTGTTCTAAAGCAGTACTGCCGTCTACGGCCACGCTCACCTCATAGCCCTGCGTAGACAGCGCCTGTTTCACCGTAAGGCGAATACTCTTTTCATCATCGGCCACTAAAATTTTGGCATCAGGCATGAATCGGCTCCTAGGGTATAGAATCTGAGGCTGGAGAATCTAGAGTAGGCGGCAAACTAGCAGATTTGGCCGCAGAGACGACCGGCAGCGTAAAGGCGAACTTACTGCCGCGTCCCGGCGTAGACTCCACCCAGATAGTGCCACCATGAGCTTTGATCATCTCCTTGCAGATAGCCAAGCCCAGGCCCGTACCGCCCACGTCTTTCTCCGTTTTTACCTGCACAAACTTATCGAATATTTTACTTTGATATGCCGGATCGATGCCGGGGCCATCGTCAATGACAGCAATAGAGATCCAGGTGCCGTGAGCTCTAGCGCTCACCTTTATTTTTCTCTTTGCGTAGCGTAAGGCGTTAGCGATCAGATTCGTCAATACCCAGGTAATCTTATTGGCATCGACGTTGACCTTAGAGATATTCTCAGCCACCTGGCTCGTTACTTCAAGGCCCTTCTCGTCAGACTGAATTTTAAGCAAATCAATCGCTTTTTCAATCAGGTCACTTGGCGCGACCTCAGCTTGATCCAGATCAATTTTGCCAGACTCTATTTTAGAAAGATCGAGCAAATCGTTCACTAAGTCTCTTAATCTTTTCACACCGTCTTGGGCCGTTTGCAACAGTTCTTGCTCAGCTTCCGAGAGCTTAGCTTGAGCGGTTTCTTGCAGCAGGTCTATGCTCATAGCCATGCCGGTCAAAGGCGTTCTCAGCTCGTGCGAAGCCGTCATCACAAACTCGCTCTTTAGCTGGTCGAGCTGCTTTAGGTTCGTGACGTTTTGCAGCAGCAGCACAACCCCTAAGCGTCGATTGTCTTCTGTGGTCACTGGCGTCGTCTGGTACTGGTAGTGCTCAGTAATGCTGCGCTTTACGGTTAGCTCAGACTGCGCCTCAACGCCGTTAGAGGTTGCCGCCGACTCCAGAGCGACCTGGAGCTGATTGTAAAGCGTACGGTTATCAATCACTTCTAGGCAGTGACGCCCTAATGCAAAGTCTGCTTTAGTCTCAAAAATGGCCGCCGCGACAGGGTTAATTGCTACGATACGCAGCTGGTCATCTACCACTACAATGCCGTCTGTCAAACTGTGAATAATGGCCTCACTCCGCTGCTTTTCGGCAACAACCTTGTCGAGGTTTAGCGCCTTGAATGCCTGAAGCCGGCGACTCATCACATTAATTTCTTCAGCTAGCTGTCCTAGTTCGTCTTGAGTGTTTACATTCAGCTGAATATCGTAGTTGCCATCGGCAATTTGCCCAGCCGCGCCGTACATAGCCTTTACCGGGCGCACTAGGCTGCGAGAGAGAACCCAGCTAATAACGAGGCCGATAAGAGAAGCGGTAAAGCCTGCGATCGCAACCGAAAGAATGGCATTACGAGAAGTTGCGTTGGCCCGCTGCGAAGCCAGACTCATTGCATCTTGATTAATATCTCGTAGCTGAGTAGCGGCATCTCGCACGGTCTGAAACGCCGGACGCACCTGCGCTTCGTACAGCAAAATCTTATTCTCAGCGCTCGCCGTTGCAGGACTATTTGCCTGAATAATGAGCTGATCTACCCGCTCCAAATAAGTGCGATAGGCAGACTCTAGCGCTTCTAGCGTTTTAGGCTCCTCATTTAGGGTGACGTTATCCTTTGCCCGTCCCAATCGCTGTAAAAACGCCACCTCGTATTCACGAAACAGCGATCGCCCAGATTCCGCATCATCTAGCAGAAAAATTAGCGTGGCACTATCTTGCCTTTCTAGCGCATCAATCATGCCGTCTGCCGAACGAATGCTGCGATAGTTATCTTGTAAAATTTCTCCACTGGCTCGCCCAAGCTGCCGCAGATTAAAGACGCCCCAAAGTCCCACCAAAATAACCAGTGCCACACTCGCGGCATAACCCGATAGAATTTTGGCTTGTAGCTTCATAGAATGTTCTATCCTCAAGCTATCTGCGAACCAAACCGTTCACAATAATGGAGTGAATATTACCATTTCCTGACCATTAAAAACTCAATTATAGAGAGCGAAGAGCGGCTCACAATCTCCAGGCAGCTCAGTTTTAGATCACTACCCTCTATAAAGCGCTTCTTTGCTTATGCATTCTCCCTGGCAGCTCGACTTTTACCGCCGTCCCCTACAAGACGACAACGGCAAACCGCTGTGGGAATTACTCATTTGCGATCAGTCGATGGACTTTACCTACGCGGCGTTTTGTCCGCAGGCAGAGGCGAGTGCGGTTTGGGTGCGATCGCAGCTCCAAACTGCCCAGGAAAAAGCAGGCGGCTGGCCCGCCTACATCTCAATATTTCGCCCACAGTCTGTCAGCCTAGTGGAAGTCGCCTGTCGGGAGCTGCCGGTAGAGGTGCGGCCCGAGCGAGATATACCGACCTTAAAGCAGTGGCTGCGATCGCGAGCAGCCTGGTACATCAACCTCCCCAACCACACCCGCGAACCCTACGACCCGCTGACCATAGAGCGCCCCGCACCGGTCCCGATGTCCGACTATCTAATGGGCGATCGCTGGCAGTTTGCCGCGCTCGATGCCAACGAGCTAGCGCGACTAGAGCACGAGCCAATTCCCATCCGTCAAATCTCCGCCAACCTATCACCTGTCGAGCTAGGGCTACCTAGCACCGCCCTCATTCCGGGCGTCATCGTTGACGGCGGGCGTCAGTCGATGGTGCTAGCTAGATGGCTACAGGCCGAAAATCCGGTCATGCTGCAATACATCGCCGGGAAGCCAGACGGGCTGCTCTTAGAATCAGGACTTTGCGACCGATGGATTATGGCCACGTTTGAAGATGACGAAATGGCCGGTGCCGCTCGCACCTTTACCGAGCGCAAGCTAGCCGCCAAAGGGCTGCACTTTCTACTCGTGCGCCCCGATGATTCGGGGATGACCTACACCGGATTTTGGCTGCTACAGGCCACGGAGGGTAAAAAAGTTCGCACAGCGGCGAGCTAGATAAGCCGGTCTACCATTTGCTCGCCGCTTAGGAGCCACGTTGTTAGTCTCTACCTCTATTCCCGTTGCCGAAACGGAGGTGTTGTTACCCGCAACAACGTTGTCTTGAATATCAGCCACAGCTTGAGCAGCCTGCGTAGCGCGAATTAGAATACCTTGTTCAGCGTTGCCGCTAATATTGTTGTTTTTAATCGTTAGCTGCTGCGAGATAGCGTCCCCAGTTGAGATAAAAATGCCCGTATCAAAAACGCTATTGTTCAGCTGGTTCCTTTCAATCAACACATTTCCGCCCACATCCTCAAGCTTGATGCCCGCGCCGAGAGCGCCGTTCACGCGATTATCTTGAAGAGTCACATTGTTCAAGTTCTGGCCTAAAATAGCGTCGCCAAAGGCATCGTTAATTTCAAGACCCGAGAGGGCCGTGTTGTTTCCTAAAACAACGCTGCCGTCGCTGATAGTAGGGAAAGCTCCGCTGCTAGAACCAGGGAGTTGAACAGCACCGAGCTGAGTATCAACAGTTTGAGCCGGGCCAACCGAGCGAACTTGAACGCCGTCTGGAATGGTGAAGCCGCCCCCCACATCTCCCGATTGAACATAAACTAGGAAAGGACTAATAGAGAGAGGACTAATAGAGAGAGGACTAATAGAGAGAGGACTAATAGAGAGAGGACTAATAGAGAGAGAACTAATAGAGGTAAGGGCTATTGGATGTGGAGACTAAAAGAGCATGCCAGGGAGTAAGACTCACCTAATAGCGGGATGAGATAGAGGCGAGCCAAAAATGTGATGTTTCCTCTGATAGCTTGCCCGAAAAAAGCCAGCTTTGGCACAAGCTTTGATATATAAATGCCTATAAATGCCTGAATCCTAAGAGCTTTGTAGGCAAACGGCTAAAGGCTGACAAATACACTCATATAAGAGCGTTCTAAAAGAAGCGATCGCACCAAAGATATTACCGAGCCAATAAAGCTATCTACGAGCGGGTCAAGCTCACCTCTAGCTTTGTCTAGCAAGATTCTAAAAATTAACGCAGTCGAACAAACTTGAGGTGGCTCAGCAGCAAAAGTAGGAACAATATTGGCACTATAGGAAATGTCTGAATTGAAAATGAGTTCACCCATAGCGCCATTGCTAAGCACAAATCTCAAGGCCAAAACCGCATCTATTCTGGTCATTGATGACTCGCTCGATAATCTTCGTGTGCTGTCGGCAACGCTATCAGAATCAAACTACGATATCCGCTGCGCCAAAAGCGGTAAAATTGCGCTAAAGGCGATCGCCGCTGCACCGCCCGACCTCATTCTGTTAGATATTCAAATGCCCGATCTCAACGGCTATGAAGTCTGCCAGCACCTGAAGGCCGACAGCCAAACGCAGCATATTCCCATTATTTTCGTGAGTGCGCTAAACGAAGCGCTAGATAAAGTAAAAGCCTTCTCTGTCGGCGGCGTAGACTATATCACCAAGCCCTTTCAAGTAGCAGAAGTACTTGCACGGGTGCGCAACCAGCTAGACCTTCAGGCTGCGAAAGTGCAGCTCGCTCAGGCTGAGAAAATGGCCAGCTTAGGTCAGCTAGTAGCTGGCATCGCCCACGAAATTAATAACCCTATCAACTTCGTTCACGGAAACCTCGGCATTTTAGACACCTACACGCTAGATTTGATCCAGCTTATTGAGGCATATCAAGAGGAATATCCCAATCCGCCGGACAGCGTAAGGGAGATCGCCCAAGAGATCGATTTAGCGTACTTAAAAACAGACTTACCTAAAGTCATAAAGTCTATGAGAGTCGGCACCAAGCGAGTGACCGATATTGTAAAATCGCTGCGCAATTTCTCACGACTAGACGAAGTAGGCTACAAACAAACCGATATTCATGAAGGCATAGAAGGCACGCTGCTCATTCTAGAAAGTCGGCTAAGCGCAGGCTCAGAGTCGGTCATTGAGATCGTCAGAGACTATGGCGATCTCCCGCTAGTTCCTTGCCACCCGGCGGCCCTAAATCAGGTCTTGATGAACCTAATTGCCAACGCGATTGATGCGGTTGATGATGCGCAGCGATCGCACCTCGACAGCAAAAATCCGGCTCAGCGCTACCAGCCCAAAATTACAATTAGCACAGAGCAGGTAGCGCAGGCGATTATCATTCGAGTTGAAGAAAACGGTTGCGGCATGTCGGAGTCCACAAAATCGTGCCTATTTAGTCCCTTCTTTACAACCAAGCCCATCGGCAGAGGAACAGGGTTGGGGCTCTCTATTAGCCATCAAATTATTCAGGAAAAGCATCAAGGGCAAATGACCTGCCAGTCTCAAGCAGGCATCGGAACGCAGTTTACAATCGAGCTGCCCTTAAAAAAAGTCGCGAGCCAAATGGCGGAAGAGGTTCTATAAAAGTCTTGGCGCAAACCATCCGACTGCCGTCGTCTCTTCTGGCGATATCGAGATACATCCTGTTATATCAAGCTTAGAATTTTCTGCGCCTCAGCTATCCGAGCCTGCTGCTGTAGCAAAACCGCTAAGCTGCGATACGCCGCTTCCAACCGAGGAGAAAGCAGTTCTGCCGAGTTTTGTCTAAGAGATTCGCTCAGCACTACCGCCTGTTGATAAGACGCGATCGCACCTTCTAGCTCACCTATCTCTACCTGAACTTGCGCCATATTCACCAGCACATAAGCCGACTGATCTGGATAATTCAGCGCCTGGAAAATAGTCAGCGCAGCTTCGTAGGAATCCAGCGCTAGCGCATAGTCCCCAGCTAGCGCCGCTGCCTTACCCAGATTATTGAGAACGGCCACTTCTTGCGTGCGATCCCTCAGCTGTCGGTAAATCTCCGCAGCCGACTGAAGCACCGCTACGGCCTGCGCCGGTTGCTCATTCATCACATGCGCATAGCCTAGCTCTGAAAGCGCTTCAGCCTCAGCGGGGGCTATGCCAATCTGGCGAGAAAGCGCCAGCGCTTGGTTTTGATAAGCGATCGCTTGAGGATAGTTGGAAAGGTCTTTCTGTATTTGAGCGAGCAAAGAAAGCATTATCCGCTCGCCTTGAATATCGTCTACGCGCTGATAGAGATCGAGTCCGTAAGTGTAAGCTGCGATCGCCCGCTCCACCTGACCCGCCATCCGATAAGCACTACCCAAATTCAAATAGGCGCTGGGCTGGCTCTCTTCAATACCCGCCTGCTCGTAGAGAGCGATCGCCTCCTCGCTAAGCGCGATCGCGTCCTCTGCCTGCTCATCTAACCGATGAATCACGCTCAAATTTTCTAACATGCGGCCCTCGCCCGACAAATCGCCCCCGGCTTTATAGAGTAGCCGCGCACTCTGCCAGTGCTCAGCCGCACCCGCGCGATCGCCTCGGCCAAAAGATTGCAGACCCTGCTCTGCAAAAAAGCCCGC
>Ga0209194_1000383_pt1 | contig 36698 bp, 39 predicted proteins | sample COGITO_mtgs_1004_FD_184787 | JGI IMG/M metagenome (GOLD analysis project Ga0209194, IMG submission 184787) | Pelagic marine microbial communities from North Sea - COGITO_mtgs_100413 (SPAdes) (version 2) | ecosystem: Environmental > Aquatic > Marine > Epipelagic ...
CCGTCGCGGCATGATTTTGGGTATGGCCGACAGTCCCATGGGTAAGGTGATTGATGCGGAAGTACCGCTTGCGCAGATGTTTGGTTATGCCACGGATCTGCGCTCAGCAACTCAGGGTCGCGCCACCTTCACTATGGAATTTGATCGTTATGCCGAAGCGCCTAAGGCTGTGGCTGCGGCGATTATGAAGAAAAATATGGGCTAGAGGCTTTTTATCCGCTGAGGGCTCTTCACTCGCTGAGGGCTCTTCACTCGCTGAGGGCTCTTACCTCTCGGCCAATCATTTTGCCGTCAAGCTTGAGGCGCTAAATCCAAGACAATAAAAAACCCCGCTGGTTTGCACCAGCGGGGTTTTTTAGGTCTTAAAGAAAGCGAATTACTTAGCTTCTTTAAGTGCCTTAGCTTCAGCAATCACTTCGTTAGCGATGTTCTGTGGGCAAGGCATGTAGTGTGCGAATTCCATTGAGAACTGACCGCGGCCAGAAGTCATGGTACGCAGCGTACTAATATAGCCAAACATCTCAGACAGAGGAACCTCAGCCTTAATGCGCACGCCGGTTACACCCGCTTCCTGATCCTTGATCATGCCACGGCGACGATTCAAATCACCAATAACGTCACCAACATGATCTTCCGGCGTAAATACATCGACCTTCATGATTGGCTCAATGATCTGTGGGCCAGCTTTAGGCATAGATTGACGGAAAGCGCCTTTAGCAGCGATTTCAAAGGCCACTGCCGAGGAGTCAACTGCGTGGAAGCCACCATCATAGAGTTCAATTTCAACATCGAGAACCGGATAGCCAGCCAATGGACCTTGATCCATCATGCCGCGGAAACCTTTCTCAATCGCTGGGAAGAATTCCTTAGGAACGTTACCGCCAACAACCTTGGAGCTAAACACAAAACCAGTACCTGGCTCACCAGGTTTGATGCGATAATCGATCTTACCGAACTGACCAGAACCACCAGACTGCTTCTTGTGCGTGTAGCTGTCTTCCAGAGGCAGGGTGATTGTCTCGCGGTAGGCAACCTGTGGCTGACCAACGATCAAATCTACACCGTAAGTACGGTTGAGGATGTCGACCTTAATGTCCAGGTGCAGCTCGCCCATTCCGCGAAGGATGGTCTCGCCGGATTCTTCATCAGTTTCAACACGGAATGAAGGGTCTTCAGCAATCATCTTGCCGATGGCAATACCCATTTTCTCAGAACCGCCTTTATCTTTAGGCTTAACAGCAATCGAGATTACTGGCTCAGGGAAGATCATTGCTTCCAGTGTTACTGGGTGCTTAGGATCGCAAAGGGTGTGGCCAGTCTGAACGTTCTTCATGCCAACGATGGCAATAATGTCGCCCGCCTGTGCGCTGCTGATCTCGTTGCGGTCGTCTGCATGCATCTCAACCATGCGACCGATACGCTCAGTCTTGCCAGTAAAGGAGTTAAGGATCGAATCACCCTTGTTCAGCACGCCAGAATAGATGCGCACAAAAGTCAGTGCACCAAAGCGGTCATCCATAATCTTAAAAGCCAGTGCTTTAAATGGCTCGGTGACAGAAACAATCGCTCGCTCGCCAGTCTCGACACCCTCTTCATCAGTCAGTGGCTGAGGTATAACGTCGGTGGGGCAGGGCAGGTAGTCGACAACAGCGTCCAATACCATCTGTACGCCTTTGTTCTTAAAGGCTGAACCACAGTAGGTGGGGAAGAAGTCCAGAGCGATAGTACCCTTACGGATACAGCGTTTAACATCGTCTATTGACGGCTCTTCGCCTTCCATATACGCCATTAACAGATCATCGTCCTGCTCAAGTGCAGTTTCGATCATCATCTCGCGGTACTCTTCTACCAGCTCAACCATATCGGCTGGAATATCGACAATCTCGTAGTTCTCCGGAAGACCAGAGTCGTCCCATACATAAGCTTTACGCTCAAGCAGGTCAACCAGGCCGATAAAGTTTTCTTCAACGCCGATTGGCAGGCACATAACCAACGGGTTGGCGCCAAGTACAGACTTAACCTGCTTAACAACGCGCAGAAAGTCAGCTCCCATGCGGTCGAGCTTGTTAACGAAGATCACGCGAGAAACGCCAGATTCGTTCGCATAGCGCCAGTTAGTCTCTGACTGGGGTTCAACACCGCCAGATCCACAGAATACGCCAACGCCGCCATCTAGCACTTTCAACGAACGGTAAACTTCAACCGTGAAGTCAACGTGTCCAGGAGTATCGATAATGTTAAAGCGGTGATCTCTCCAGAAGCAGGTTGTTGCCGCAGACTGGATGGTAATGCCGCGTTCCTGTTCCTGTTCCATAAAGTCAGTGGTGGCAGCTCCATCGTGAACTTCACCGGTTTTGTGAATTTTTCCTGTCAATTTCAGGATTCGTTCAGTAGTAGTTGTCTTGCCCGCATCAACGTGGGCAAAGATACCAATATTTCTGTAGTGGGATAGTTCAGTCATGAGAATGCTCGATTAAAAATGGCTTGTTATATAGGTCAAAAACGCGCGCGAGTATACAGGATATTGCTTCAATTACAGAGAAAAATGCGTAAATAAGGCAGGTCATTTTCATAAAAGCCCAAGGATTCTCTCCTATCAGGACTAAAATCAGACAGAGAAAGGCCTATATATCCCCGGATAAGCAAAAATTTACCAATTTACCTGTCGCGGGCGTTGACTCTCAGGATTCGATGTATAAGATGGCGTCCCTTGCGCATAGCTCCAATTGGTGGAGTTGTAAAGCGTCCAAAATTGAACAGTTAAAATTAAATGCCTGCTAAGGAGACATTGAGATGGCAAAAGCAAAGTTTGAAAGAAATAAGCCCCACGTCAACGTAGGCACCATTGGTCACGTCGATCACGGTAAAACCACATTGACCGCTGCGATCACTCGCGTCTGTGCAGAAGTTTGGGGCGGAGAAATGAAAGCCTTTGACCAAATTGATAATGCACCAGAAGAGCGCGAGCGCGGAATCACTATCTCAACAGCACACGTTGAGTATGACTCCCCGTCACGTCACTACGCACACGTAGACTGCCCAGGTCACGCCGATTATGTTAAAAACATGATTACCGGTGCTGCCCAGATGGACGGCGCAATCCTGGTATGTGGCGCAACTGATGGCCCAATGCCACAGACCCGCGAGCACATCCTGCTGTCACGTCAGGTCGGTGTACCTTACGTTATGGTCTTCCTGAACAAAGCTGATCTGCTTGCAGAAGATTGCGGCGGCTTTGGATCTGAAGAATATCTTGAAATGTTAGAGCTGGTTGAGATGGAGCTGCGCGAGCTGCTGGATCTTTATGAGTTCCCTGGCGACGACACACCAATCATTGTTGGTTCTGCGTTAATGGCTCTTGAAGGTCGTGATGACAACGAGCTGGGTACTACCGCTGTTAAGAAGCTGGTAGAAGCTCTGGATGCTTACATCCCTGAGCCAGTTCGTGCTGTTGATCAGCCGTTCCTGATGCCTATTGAAGACGTCTTCTCTATTGCGGGTCGCGGTACTGTTGTAACCGGTCGTATTGAGCGTGGTGTTGTTAAAGTGGGTGAAGAGATCGAGATCATCGGTATCACTGACACAGCCAAGACTACCTGTACTGGTGTTGAGATGTTCCGCAAGCTGCTTGACGAAGGTCGTGCTGGCGAGAACTGTGGTGTTTTGTTGCGCGGCACTAAGCGTGAAGAAGTTCAGCGTGGTCAAGTACTGGCCAAGCCGGGTTCTGTTAAGCCACACACCAAGTTCACTTCAGAGATCTATGTTCTGTCTAAAGATGAAGGTGGTCGTCATACACCATTCTTTAAAGGCTACCGTCCACAGTTTTACTTCCGTACCACGGATGTGACCGGTGCATGTGAATTGCCAGAGGGAACTGAAATGGTTATGCCTGGCGACAACGTGCAGATGGAAGTTACGTTGATTCACCCGATTGCGATGGAAGAAGGTCTTCGTTTTGCAATTCGTGAAGGCGGCCGTACTGTTGGTGCTGGTGTTGTAGCTAAGATCATCGAGTAAAAGTTACACAGAGTCTGAAGCGCAAAGCCGAGGCATCTTGATGTCTCGGCTTAGCTGTCAGATAGGGAAAGCAATAAAAATCATTGTAGGCCAGTAGTTCAATTGGTAGAGCACCGGTCTCCAAAACCGGCTGTTGGGGGTTCGAGTCCCTCCTGGCCTGCCACTTAATAAGTCAGGGCGCGTGAATGAGTGTTGCAATAGAAGATAAGCAGTTTCGATTAGACTGGCTCAAGTGGCTGGTAGCTACGCTAGTACTGGGTGGGGCGATTTATGCCAACTGGTATTACGGAGCTGAATCGGTTCTCTATCGTGCGCTTGGCATGATTGTGGCAGTTGCGGTTGCGAGCTTTGTTGCTGCGCAAACTGCAAAAGGCGCAGCGTTAATTTCGCTGGGCATTGGCGCGCGCACTGAGCTGCGCAAAGTAGTGTGGCCGACTAAGCAAGAGCGTAATCAAACAACTCTGATCGTTGTTGCGGTTATTTTATTAATGTCACTGATTCTTTGGGGAATAGATTCCCTCTTGAGTTGGGGCGCTGCACAGATAATGGGTTAGGAGAAGAGCATGTCGATGCGTTGGTATGTGGTACATGCTTACTCAGGTTATGAGAAGAAGGTTTCTCTTGCGCTGCAAGATCGCATTCAGATGCATAACTTGCAGGAAAAGTTTGGTGAGATTTTAGTCCCTACCGAAGAGGTGGTAGAGATGCGTAATGGCGAAAAGCGTACTAGCGAAAGAATGTTTTTCCCCGGTTACGTTCTGGTTCAAATGGAATTAGATGACCAATCTTGGCACCTGGTTAAAGAGACGCCACGTGTTATGGGCTTTATTGGTGGCAAGGCAGATAAGCCTGCGCCAATTACTGATAAAGAAGCCGATTTGATTCTTCAGCGCGTACATGACTCTGAAGAAGCACCCCGTCCTAAGACAATGTTTGAGCCAGGCGAGCTGGTTCGCGTTACTCACGGGCCGTTTAATGACTTTAACGGAACAGTTGAAGAAGTTAACTACGAGAAAAGCAGATTGCGTGTTGCTGTATCGATCTTTGGTCGATCAACGCCAGTCGAGTTGGAGTTTACTCAGGTAGAAAAAGCCTAGTAAAAATGTTTAATTGATAGGTTGGCAATTCCGCCAATCTATCGGGGAGCCTGCGAAGGATGGTTGTTGCAATCAATGCGACGGCAATCCAGAGGCGCTAACTACCCGCTAGTGGAGAAGTAAAATGGCTAAGAAAGTTACGGCTTATATCAAGCTGCAAGTGCCTGCAGGTCAGGCCAATCCAAGTCCCCCGGTTGGTCCAGCATTGGGTCAGCACGGCGTCAACATCATGGAATTCTGTAAAGGTTTTAACGCACAGACTCAGGGCATCGAGCAGGGCGCGCCAGTGCCTGTTGTTATTACTGTTTACGCAGACAGAAGCTTCACCTTTGAAATGAAGACGCCACCTGCGTCCTTCCTTTTGAAGAAAGCAGCTGGAATCAAAAGCGGTAGTGGCCGTCCCAACACAGATAAAGTTGGCAAGGTTACACGCGAGCAATTAGAAGAAATTGTTAAGACAAAAGAACCCGACCTGACTGCAGCTAGTTTAGATGCAGCTGTTCGCACCATTGCCGGCTCAGCCCGTTCAATGGGCATAGAAACGGAGGGTGTGTAAATGCCTAAGCTATCTAAGCGCCGTCGCGCTATTAACGAGCAAATTGAAGCTGGTAAAGTTTACTCCGCTGATGAAGCGTTGAACCTGCTGAAAGTACTGCCCGCTGTTAAGTTTAACGAGACTGTCGATGTGGCCATTAACTTGGGCATTGATCCACGTAAATCAGACCAGATCGTTCGTGGCGCTACTACTCTGCCTAACGGTTCAGGCAAAGATGTTCGTGTTTGTGTCTTCGCCCAGGGCGCTGCTGCTGAAGCGGCTACTGCTGCTGGCGCAGAGCTGGTTGGCATGGACGAATTGGCTGCCGAGATCAAAGGCGGCATGATGGACTTTGATGTGGTTATCGCCGCTCCAGACGCAATGCGCGTTGTCGGTCTGTTAGGTAAAGTATTGGGCCCTCGCGGTTTGATGCCTAACCCTAAGTCTGGAACCGTAACTCCCGACGTAGCTACTGCAGTTAAGAATGCTAAAGCTGGTCAGGTACGTTTCCGTGCAGACAAAAACGGTATTATTCATGGTGGTATCGGTGTCGTTGGCTTTGATGCTTCCGCACTGAAGGAAAACCTTGCGGCGCTGATGGCTGATTTGATGAAAGCCAAGCCAGCTTCTGCCAAGGGCGTCTACGTCAAGAAGGTCACTGTATCTTCGACTATGGGTCCAGGATTAATCGTTGATCAAGGCTCTATAGAGGCTTAATTGATCGGCAGCTGCGGCTGCCAAAAAGACTTTGGGGTTCGCATTAACCTTTTGGCTAGTGCGAGCCGTTAAAGACCGTAGGTTCCCGCAAGGGTTTAATGAGTTTTAGTGGTGTTTTGCCAATAGAATTTGCCTACGCAAACGGTGAACCCAGTACAGAATTAGTTGCACTGGAATTGTTTCGCCGAGGTGGTCGAAGACATTATGTGTCGGCCGAAACTCAGGTAAAAGCAGGAGATTTATCGTGGCATTGAATCTCGAAGGCAAAAAAGCAATTGTTGCTGAAGTTAATGAAACAGCAGCGAACGCTTTGTCTCTAGTGATTGCCGACGCTCGTGGCGTTGATGTAACCGCTATGAATGGTCTGCGTGCTAAAGCTCGAGCAGAGAACGTGCAATTGCGCGTTGTCCGCAACACTTTAGCTAAGCGAGCATTCGCTGAAACTGACTACGCTTGCGTAGAAGAAGTTTTAGTCGGTCCATCATTATTTGGTTTCTCTATGGAGGATCCAGGTGCTGCTGCGCGACTTTTCAAGGACTTTGCGAAAGATAACAAAGAATTTGAAGTCAAGGCGTTATCAGTTAGTGGACAGCTACTCGAAAGTGGGCAGATTGATATGCTTGCGAAACTTCCGACCCTCCATGAGGCTCTCGGTATGTTGGCAGGCGTTACATTGGCTCCGATTACTAAGTTGGTTAGAACGTTTAATGAAGTACCAACAAAAGTAACCCGTGTTGTAGCTGCAGTTAAAACTCAAAAAGAGGAAGCGGCGTAATCGCTTCCAGTGTAAACCAAAAAAATTAGGAGGCCCGTAATGGCTTTATCACAAGAAGATATTTTGAATGCAATCGCAGAAATGAGCGTAATGGATGTTGTTGGGCTCGTAAGTGCTATGGAAGAGAAGTTTGGCGTATCAGCTCAGGCAGCTGTTGCTGTTGCTGCTGGTCCAGCTGCTGCCGGCGAAGCCTCTGCAGAAGAGCAAACTGAATTCGACGTAGTGTTGAGTGCTGTTGGCGACAAGAAAGTGAATGTTATTAAGGCTGTTCGCGCAATCACTGGTCTTGGTCTGAAAGAAGCTAAAGAATTGGTTGATGGCGCTCCGTCAACAATCAAAGAAGCTGCTTCTAAAGACGATGCTGCAGAAGCGAAGAAGACATTGGAAGAAGCTGGCGCAACTGTCGAACTTAAGTAAGTTGGTCGCGCAAGTTGCCTGATTGTTTCAGGCTGGGCTGAAGGGGATTTCCCTTCGGCCCTTTTCTGCTTGTAAGTATGGGAATTTACAAGTGGTAGTAGCTTGAGCTTGAACTCAAGATTGGTAATTCCCTAATAAAGATATCCCGAGGAATACAGATGGCTTACTCTTTCACCGAGAAGAAACGTATCCGCAAGAACTTTGGCAAGCTGCCAAATGTGATGGACTTGCCTTACCTGCTGGCAATCCAGCTCGATTCCTATAAGAATTTTACCCAGACGGGTGTTGCGGTCGGTGACCGACAGAACACCGGTCTGCATGCTGCGCTGAACTCAATATTCCCAATTGTTGGATATTCGGGTCACGCTGCGCTGGAATACGTAGACTATGTGCTGGGCAAGCCCGCATTTGATGTAGAGGAATGTAAGCTCCGAGGCGTGACTTTCTCAGTCCCCTTGCGAGTTAGAGTTCGTCTGGTTATCTACGACAAAGAATCAACAAACAAAGCGATTAAAGATATTCGCGAGCAAGAAGTCTATCTTGGTGAAATTCCGCTGATGACTGATAACGGTACGTTTATCATCAACGGAACCGAGCGGGTAATCGTCTCCCAGTTGCATAGATCTCCTGGCGTTATCTTCGATCACGATAAAGGCAAGACTCACTCTTCAGGTAAATTGCTCTACACAGCACGCGTGATTCCTTACCGCGGCTCTTGGTTGGACTTTGAGTTTGACCCGAAAGATATTCTCTATGTTCGTATTGACCGTCGTCGCAAACTGCCGGCCACGATTCTGTTGCGTGCACTGGGTTATAACTCTGAAGAAATTCTCGGTATGTTCTTTGATACCAGCATTTTCCATCAGAAGAAAGATGGTTATACGCTGGAGCTCGATCCAGAGCGGCTGCGTGGTGAAATTACTGTCTTCGATATTAAAGACAAGAAAGGTGCAGTTGTCGTTGAGAAAGGCCGTCGTGTAACCGCGCGCCATATTCGCGATCTCGAAAAGGGTAAGGTTACCTCTCTCGAAGTGCCTGCTGAGTACTTGATCGGTCTGGCAACGGCTAACGATATTGCCGACCCAAAGACTGGCGAGTTACTGTTTGAATGTAACACTGAAATTACCGAAGAGATTCTCGAGCAGCTGTCTGAAGCTGGTGTTAAAGATATTGAAACGCTTTACACCAACGACCTAGATTGCGGCCCCTTTATTGCCGATACCTTACGTATTGACCCGTCGCGCACGCAGTTGGAAGCACTGGTAGAGATCTACCGCATGATGCGTCCTGGCGAGCCGCCAACTAAAGAATCAGCAGAAAACCTGTTCTACAACCTGTTCTTCAACCTTGAGCGCTATGACCTGTCATCTGTTGGTCGTATGAAGTTCAACCGTCGTCTCGACCGTGTTGAAGAAGAAGGCTGTGGTGTGCTCTATGATGAGCGCTACTTCTCTATGCAGAAGACCGATGAAGCTCATGAGTTGCACGAGCACTACGGTGAAGGTTCAGACATCGGCGATGTAATGAAGATGCTGATCAACATTCGTAACGGTAAGGGTGGCGTCGATGATATCGATCACCTGGGTAACCGTCGTATTCGCTCTGTTGGCGAAATGGCAGAAAACCAATTCCGTGTTGGTCTGGTTCGTGTTGAACGCGCTGTTAAAGAGCGTTTGTCCATGGCCGAGTCTGAAGAGTTGATGCCACAGGATCTGGTTAACGCCAAACCTGTTGCCGCAGCGATGAAAGAATTCTTTGGTTCAAGCCAGCTGTCTCAGTTTATGGATCAGAACAACCCGCTGTCTGAGATTACTCACAAGCGCCGTGTTTCGGCCTTGGGACCCGGTGGTCTGACCCGTGAACGTGCTGGTTTTGAAGTGCGTGACGTACACCCGACTCACTACGGTCGCGTATGTCCAATTGAGACGCCTGAGGGACCAAACATTGGTCTGATTAACTCACTGGCGACTTATGCACGAACAAACAGCTACGGCTTTATTGAAACGCCGTACCGTAAAGTGATTAACAATAAGGTCACCGAAGAGATCGAATATCTCTCTGCGATCAACGAATCACAGTATGTTATTGCACAGGCCTCGGCCAAACTTAACGCCAAATTCGAGTTTGTTGAAGACGTAGTAAACGTTCGTCACCAAAACGAATTTACCGTGAAGTTACCGGGTGATATCGATTATATGGATGTGTCGCCGCGTCAGGTTGTATCTGTTGCCGCCTCATTAATTCCATTCCTCGAGCACGATGATGCTAACCGCGCCTTGATGGGTTCGAACATGCAGCGTCAGGCAGTTCCCACGTTGCTTGCAGAAGCTCCCTTGGTGGGTACCGGTATCGAGCGTCCAGTGGCAAGTGACTCTGGTGTTTGTAAGGTTGCTAAGCGCGGTGGTGTTATCGAAAGTGTTGATGCTGGACGAATCGTTGTTCGCGTCAGTGATGAAGAGACTGAATCCGGTGATGCTGGTGTCGATATCTACAACTTGACCAAATACACCAGATCTAACCAGAACACCTGTATCAATCAGCGCCCAATTGTTAACCAGGGCGATATTATTGCTCGTGGTGACGTATTGGCTGATGGTCCATCGGTAGATCTGGGCGAGCTGGCACTGGGGCAAAACATGCGAATCGCATTTATGCCTTGGAACGGTTTCAACTTTGAGGATTCGATCTTAATCTCCGAGCGCGTGGTTAAAGAAGATCGATTCACAACTATCCATATTCAGGAGCTGACCTGTGTTGCTCGCGACACTAAGTTGGGCTCTGAAGAAATCACTGCAGATATTCCAAACGTTGGTGAAGTTGCCCTGGCACGACTCGATGAGTCGGGCATTGTGCACATCGGCGCAGAAGTTGCTGCAGGAGATATTCTGGTTGGCAAGGTAACGCCTAAAGGCGAAACCCAGCTGACTCCGGAAGAAAAACTTTTGAGAGCGATCTTCGGTGAGAAAGCCTCTGATGTTAAGGACACGTCACTCCGTGTACCTACCAGCATCAAAGGCACCGTGATCAATGTTCAGGTCTTCACTCGCGATGGCTTGGATAAAGATCAGCGCTCACTGGACATTGAACGCACCGAACTCGATCAGTACCGCAAGGATCTGAACGACGAGTACCGCATTGTTGAAAATGCCACTCTCGGACGTTTGTTCACTGCTCTAGTTGGCGGCAAAGTGGTTAAAGCTGAGGGCCTTAAGAAAGGTGCTGAGTTGACTGCTGCTGATGTCGGCGAATACAGTTCAGATGACTGGTTTGCAATCCGCATGGACAAAGCAGAGCTCAACGATCAGATCGCTGCAGCGCAAACTCAGCTTGGCGAACGTCGTATAGATCTCGATGAGCGTTTTGAAGAGAAGCGTCGTAAGTTACAGAGCGGTGATGATCTGGCTCCTGGCGTACTCAAGACAGTTAAGGTCTATCTGGCCGTTAAGCGTCGCATCCAGCCTGGTGACAAGATGGCTGGTCGTCACGGTAACAAAGGTGTTATCTCGGTTATTAAGCCAATCGAAGATATGCCCTACGATGAAAATGGTGAGCCAGTCGATATCGTGCTCAACCCTCTCGGTGTTCCGTCGCGAATGAACGTTGGTCAGGTACTTGAAACCCATATGGGTATGGCGGCTAAAGGTCTTGGCGTAAAAATTGACGCAATGATCAAAGCGCAGTCTAAAGCGGCTGAAATCCGCAAGTTCCTTCAGGAAATCTACGATGTTGGCGAGACCGTTTACGGCACCGACCTCAAAGAGTTGACTGACAAAGAAGTCCTCGAGTTGGCTGGCAACTTGCGCAAAGGTGTGCCGATCGCGACACCCGTATTTGATGGCGCAAACGAAGTCGAGTTGAAGAAGCTTCTGGAGCTGGCTGGCCTTCATGAGAGTGGTCAAACCACCCTTTATGATGGTCGCAGTGGCGACAAGTTCGATCGACCGGTGACAGTTGGCTATATGTACATGCTAAAACTGAACCACTTGGTAGACGACAAAATGCACGCACGTTCAACAGGTTCTTACAGCTTGGTTACTCAGCAGCCGCTGGGTGGTAAAGCACAGTTTGGTGGGCAGCGATTCGGTGAGATGGAAGTATGGGCGCTGGAGGCATATGGTGCCGCCTACACGCTGCAGGAAATGCTTACTGTTAAGTCTGATGATGTTGCAGGTCGTACCAAGATGTATAAAAACATCGTCGACGGCGATCACCGAATGGAGCCTGGCATGCCAGAGTCATTCAACGTGTTGGTTAAAGAGGTGCGCTCACTCGGCATCAACATGGAATTGGAAAACGAATAAGCGCTGTTTTGCTTACCTGATGGCCGGGGCGAAAAATCGCCTCGGCAAACCCAGTTACTGGAGGAAAAGCCTTGAAGGATTTAGTCAACCTACTCAAGCAGCAAGAACAAAATACTGAATTCGATAATATTCGAATCGGTCTCGCATCACCGGAAATGATCCGTTCATGGTCATTTGGTGAGGTTAAGAAGCCCGAGACAATTAATTACCGTACTTTCAAGCCTGAGCGTGAAGGTCTTTTCTGTGCCAAGATTTTTGGACCAGTAAAAGATTACGAATGTCTCTGTGGCAAGTACAAGCGCATGAAGCACCGCGGTATTGTGTGTGAGAAATGTGGCGTTGAAGTGACACTGACAAAAGTCCGTCGTGAGCGCATGGGTCACATTGAACTGGCCTGTCCAGTTGCCCACATCTGGTTCCTCAAGTCCTTGCCTTCGCGCATTGGTTTGATGCTGGATATGACACTGCGTGAAATCGAACGCGTACTCTACTTTGAATCCTACGTGGTCACAGATCCAGGTCTGACTACATTGGAGAAAGGTCAGCTGTTGACCGACGACGAGTACTTCGAATCTCTCGAAGAGTTCGGCGACGAATTCACTGCGACCATGGGTGCTGAAGCAATTCAGGCTCTGCTCAAAGAAATTATCCTCGAAGACGAAATTGCCGATATCCGTGAGGAAATCCCCAATACTAAGTCTGAGACCAAGATTAAAAAGTTCTCCAAGCGCCTTAAGCTGCTGGAAGCGTTCCACGGTTCTGGCAACAAGCCAGAGTGGATGGTTCTGCAAGCTCTGCCGGTTCTGCCGCCAGATCTTCGCCCGCTGGTACCGTTGGACGGTGGACGCTTTGCGACTTCAGATCTGAACGATCTGTATCGTCGAGTGATCAACAGAAACAACCGTCTTAAGCGCCTGCTGGAGCTTAACGCACCAGATATCATCGTCCGCAACGAAAAGCGAATGTTGCAAGAATCTGTCGATGCACTGCTAGACAACGGTCGCCGCGGTCGCGCCATCACTGGCTCGAACAAGCGTCCTCTGAAGTCACTTGCCGATATGATTAAAGGTAAGCAGGGTCGTTTCCGTCAGAACTTGCTCGGTAAGCGTGTTGATTACTCTGGACGTTCGGTGATCGTTGTTGGTCCTGCTCTGCGTCTGCATCAATGTGGTCTGCCTAAGCGTATGGCACTTGAGCTGTTCAAGCCGTTCATCTTCAGCAAGCTAGAACTGCGTGGCCTGGCCACAACGATCAAAGCCGCTAAGAAAATGGTTGAGCGCGAAGAGCCTGTGGTTTGGGACATTCTCGAAGATGTTATTCGCGAGCATCCAGTACTGCTTAACCGTGCACCTACACTTCACCGTCTTGGTATCCAGGCATTTGAGCCGGTACTGATTGAAGGTAAAGCGATTCAGCTACACCCATTGGTTTGTGCGGCCTACAACGCCGATTTCGATGGTGACCAGATGGCAGTGCACGTGCCGTTAACAATCGAAGCGCAGATGGAATCCCGCGCCCTGATGATGTCGACAAACAATATCTTGTCGCCTGCATCCGGTGAGCCGATTATCGTTCCTTCTCAGGATGTGGTCTTGGGTCTGTACTACATGACTCGCCACAAGGTTAACGGTCGTGGTGAAGGCATGGTCTTTGCCGATGGCAGCGAAGTATCGCGTGCCTACTACTCCGACAAAGTTGAACTTCAGTCACGCATTAAAGTGCGTATCAATGAAGTACTTGTGGACGAAGTCACCGGTGAGAAGACTGACGAAACCAATATTATCGACACAACCGTTGGTCGTGCTCTGTTATGGCAAATCGTTCCTCAGGGCCTACCCTTTGAACTGGTCAACAAGCCGATGGTTAAGAAAGCCATCTCATTGGTTATCAATGAGTGCTATCGCCGTGTTGGACTAAAAGACACGGTTATCTTTGCTGATCAGCTGATGTACACAGGTTTTGACTTCTCGACCCGCTCTGGCGCGTCAATCGGTGTTAACGACTTCGTTATTCCCGATGACAAGCACAAGATTATCGCTGCTGCCGATGAGCAGGTTCGTGAGATCGAAGGTCAGTTTGCCTCGGGTCTGGTGACTCAGGGTGAAAAATACAACAAGGTTATCGATATTTGGTCTCAGGCCAATGACCGCGTAGCCAAGTCGATGATGAAAGGCATTAGCACTGAGAGCGTGATTAATAAAAACGGTGAGGAAGAGCAGCAAGATTCCTTCAACTCCGTCTTTATCATGGCCGACTCCGGCGCTCGTGGTAGCCCGGCGCAGATTCGTCAGCTAGCTGGTATGCGTGGTTTGATGGCGCGTCCAGATGGTTCGATCATCGAGACACCTATTACGGCTAACTTCCGTGAAGGTCTAAACGTACTTCAGTACTTTATCTCTACTCACGGAGCGCGTAAGGGTCTAGCCGATACGGCACTTAAAACAGCTAACTCCGGTTATCTGACACGTCGTCTGGTTGATGTTGCCCAGGACGTGGTAGTAACAGAAGTTGACTGTGGTACCACTGCAGGTCTGTTGATGACGCCGGTTATTGAGGGTGGCGATATTATTCAAACCCTGGGTGATCGTATTCTCGGCCGTGTAGTTGCCAAAGATGTTAACAAGCCGGGCAGCGAAGAAATTGCTGTCCCCGCTGGCACTATGATTGACGAAAACTGGGTACTTCGTATTGAAGCGCAGAGCATCGATGAAGTGACAGTGCGCTCGCCAATCACCTGTGAAGTGAGCCACGGTATTTGTTCTTCTTGCTACGGTCGCGATCTGGCTCGTGGACACCGCGTCAACCAAGGCGAGGCGGTTGGTGTTATCGCTGCTCAGTCAATTGGTGAGCCGGGTACACAGCTGACAATGCGTACCTTCCACATTGGTGGTGCAGCATCTCGTGCCTCTGCAGTGGACAGCGTTAAAGTTAAGCAGAACGGTGTTGCTCGTCTTATCAACCTCAAGACAGTTGAGAATAAGTCTGGCTATCTGATCGCTGTGTCTCGCTCTGGTGAGCTGGCTATAGCTGATGAGAACGGTCGTGAGCGCGAGCGCTACAAGCTTCCTTATGGCGCTCTGATTAAGATTAAAGACGGTTCCAAAGTGGAAGCCGGTGCTGTGATCGCGACATGGGATCCGCACACTCACCCCATCGTCAGTGAAGTGGCTGGTAAGGCTTCGTTCTCTGGAATGGAAGAGGGCTTAAGTGTTCGTCAGCAAACTGACGACATGACCGGTTTGACCAGTATTTCGATCATCAACCCGAACGAGCGTCCAGCGGCAGGTAAAGATCTGAAGCCAATGATCTCTCTGAGCGACAGCAAAGGTAAAGAGTTGCACTTCCCGAACTCAACCGTCCCTGCGCACTATCCTCTGCCTGCTAACGCCAGTATTAATATTGTCGACGGCAGTACCATTGATATCGGTGAGATTATTGCAAGAATTCCACAGGACTCTGGTGGTACTAAGGATATTACAGGTGGTCTGCCACGTGTTGCCGATCTGTTTGAAGCGCGTAAGCCGAAAGATCCTGCCATCTTGGCCGAGATCACCGGTACCGTTACTCTGGGTAAAGAGACTAAGGGCAAGTTGCGCTTAGTTATCACGCCAGACGACGGTCAGCCATTGCCCAACGGCAAGCTGCATTACGAAGAGCTGATTCCGAAGTGGCGTACCCTCAGTGTGTTTGAAGGTGAGCACGTTGAGAAGGGTGAAGTGATCTCTGACGGACCACCAATTCCACACGATATCCTGCGTCTTAAGGGCATCAGTGAGTTGGCCAAGTACATCGTCAACGAGATTCAGGAAGTCTACCGTCTGCAGGGCGTGAAGATTAATGATAAGCACGTTGAAGTTATCATTCGTCAGATGTTGCGCAAAGTTGAAATCACCGATATGGCTGATTCAGCAACCATGATCCGCGGTGAACAGGTCGAGTACCGACGTGTTCTGGCAGAGAATGAGCGTCTGCGTCAAGAAGGTCTGCAGCCAGTTAAGTTTGATCGTCAACTGCTCGGTATTACCAAAGCCTCACTGGCCACCGAAAGCTTTATCTCGGCAGCCTCTTTCCAGGAGACCACGCGAGTGCTCACCGAAGCTGCGGTTACCGGCAAAGCCGATCCGTTGCGCGGCCTGAAAGAGAACGTGGTAGTAGGTCGACTGATTCCTGCGGGAACCGGCTTGGCTTATCACGCTCAGCGACGCAAGACTCGTGAAGCTGAAGCTGCGCCTGAAGTTGCAATGACTGCAGCGGACGTCGAAGCAGCCTTGAGCGAAGCGTTAAATATCGAGATTTGATAAAAGAATAAGGGAACAATGCGGGCACCCCAGATGATTTATTCTCTCAGTGTGACGACCCAAGGGTCATAGCACTGGTTGAGTAAAGGGAATGGCCGCTTGACTCCCGGATGTGCGGTATTTAGAATGCCGCTCCCTTTTGGATCTGATTGTCGGGTTAGCGACAGGGTTCAAGGAATGTATGGCCTTCATTAGGAAGGTATTTTTTATTTTTGGAGAAAAATTGCATGGCAACGATCAACCAGTTGGTTCGTAAGCCGAGAAAACGCAAAGTCAGTAAAAGTGACGTACCAGCACTTCAGGCCTGTCCGCAGCGCCGTGGTGTATGTACCCGTGTTTACACAACGACTCCGAAGAAGCCAAACTCTGCATTGCGTAAAGTTTGTCGCGTTCGTTTAACCAGTGGTTTTGAAGTTACTTCATACATTGGCGGCGAAGGTCACAATCTGCAAGAGCACAGCGTTGTCTTGATTCGTGGTGGTCGTGTAAAAGATCTTCCAGGTGTTCGCTACCATACGGTACGTGGCACATTGGATACAGCGGGTGTAAACGGTCGTTCACAGCGTCGCTCAAAGTACGGTACTAAGCGCCCTAAAGCGTAGTATCAGAAAGACGACTTGCGTAAGAATCGGTAATACAACCAAGTAAGGCTAGGGCCTATCCCTAGGAAAAACCTGAAGAGAAGGGCAAAACGATGCCAAGAAGAAGAGTAGCGGCAAAGCGGGACATTCTGCCAGATCCTAAATTTGGAAATGTCACGCTAGCTAAGTTTATGAACATGGTAATGGTCAGCGGCAAGAAATCTGTTGCTGAGCGGATTGTTTACGGAGCGCTTGATCTAGTTGAGCAGCGTCTCAAGAAAGATCCAGTTGAAGTGTTTCAAGAAGCGTTAGACAACGTTGCACCTATGGTGGAAGTTAAATCCCGCCGTGTTGGTGGCGCGACCTACCAGGTCCCAGTTGAAGTTCGTCCCTCGCGACGCACTGCACTGGCGATGCGTTGGTTGGTAGAATATGCTCGTAACCGCGGTGAGAAGTCCATGCCGCAACGCCTAGCTGGTGAGCTGATTGATGCAGCCGCAAGCAAAGGTGGAGCAGTTAAGAAACGTGAAGATGTTCACCGTATGGCAGAAGCCAACAAGGCGTTCTCGCACTTCCGTTTCTAAAAGATTATTGTCAAATGTAATCTTGCGCAAAAAAGGCGGCTGTTATGGCCGCCTTTTTTCGTTTTTAATGCCTAGATTTTAAAAGCTTAGATTTTAAAAGTCGTAGATGATCGATACAGTGCTGCTACTGTGATTACGACGCTTAGGCTAGCCTGTACGTAAAACACTATTGTTTAGGTCCTAGAGGAATATATTGTGTCTCGCGCAACCCCCATTAGTCGCTATCGCAACATCGGAATCTGCGCCCACGTAGACGCCGGCAAAACCACCACTACAGAGCGGGTGCTTTTCTATACTGGCCTTTCCCACAAGATCGGTGAGGTTCACGATGGCGCTGCAACCATGGACTGGATGGAGCAGGAACAGGAGCGTGGAATTACTATTACCTCCGCGGCGACCACCTGTTTTTGGAAGGGCATGAATGGGCAGTTCCAAGACCACCGCATCAATATTATTGACACCCCAGGGCACGTTGACTTCACCATTGAAGTTGAGCGCTCCCTGCGCGTCCTAGATGGCGCTGTAATCGTTCTCTGCGGTTCCTCCGGTGTTCAGCCACAAACTGAGACCGTATGGCGGCAGGCAAACAAATACGAGGTTCCACGCTTGGTCTTCGTCAATAAGATGGACCGTGCCGGTGCCGATTACATGATGGTGGTCAGCCAGCTCAAAGAGCGCCTCGGTGCGATTCCAGTCCCGCTGCAAATGACCATCGGTGCCGAAGAAGAATTTAAAGGCGTCGTTGATCTGGTGAAGATGAAGGCGGTTTATTGGAACGATGCCGATCAGGGCATGACCTTTGAATATGCCGAGATCCCCGAAGACATGCTCGACGAATGCCAGGAAATGCATGAGTTTCTTGTTGAGTCGGCAGCCGAAGCCAACGAAGAGTTGATGGACAAGTATCTTGAAGACGAACAGCTCACTGAAGACGAGATTAAACAGGGGCTCCGTGCGCGCACCTTGGCCAATGAAATTGTTCTGGTACTCGGTGGCTCAGCGTTTAAGAACAAAGGCGTACAGGGCGTTCTAGATGCGGTGGTGGAGTACCTGCCATCACCCACCGAAGTAAAAGCCATTGAAGGCGAGTTGGAAAACGGTGAGCGGGGTGTAAGAGAAGCGAACGACGAGGCCCCTTTTGCTGCACTGGCGTTTAAGATTGCCACCGACCCCTTTGTCGGCACGCTAACCTTTATGCGCGTTTACTCCGGCAGACTCGAAACCGGCACAGCAGTGTATAACTCGATCAAGATGAAGCGCGAGCGCATCGGCCGGATGGTCCAGATGCATGCTAACAGCCGCGAAGAAATTAAACAGGTGCTGGCGGGAGATATCGCAGCCGCCATTGGCCTTAAAGATACCACCACCGGTGATACGCTCTGCGCTGAGAATGCCAAAATCATCCTCGAACGTATGGTCTTTCCAGAGCCGGTGATCTCTGTTGCCGTGGAGCCGCGTACTCAGGCAGACCAAGATAAGATGGGTGTGGCCCTGGGCAAGTTAGCTCAGGAAGATCCTTCCTTTAGAGTCAAGACCGACCAAGAGAGTGGGCAGACCATTATCTCTGGTATGGGCGAGTTGCATCTGGATATTCTTGTCGACCGCATGCGTCGCGAATTTACGGTTGAAGCCAATATAGGTCAGCCCCAAGTGGCCTACCGTGAAACCATTACCAAGAGCTGTGATATCGAAGGCAAGTTTATTCGCCAATCCGGTGGTCGTGGTCAATATGGTCATGTCTGTCTGAGATTTGAACCTGCTGAAGATCCCAGTGCAGAAGGGCTGGAATTCATCAATGAGATTGTCGGCGGAACCGTTCCAAAAGAATATATTCCAGCGATTGAAAAAGGTATCTCCGAACAGATGCAGAACGGCGTGTTGGCTGGCTACCCCCTATTGGGTGTCAAGGCGACCCTCTATGACGGTTCTTATCATGATGTGGACTCCTCAGAAGTGGCCTTTAAGATTGCCGGATCGCTGGCCACCAGAGATCTGAAGGATGAGGGTGGCGCTGTATTGTTGGAGCCGATGATGAAAGTTGAGGTGGTCACCCCAGAAGCCAATATGGGTGATGTGGTCGGTGACTTAAATCGCCGTCGCGGCATGATTTTGGGTATGGCCGACAGTCCCATGGGTAAGGTGATTGATGCGGAAGTACCGCTTGCGCAGATGTTTGGTTATGCCACGGATCTGCGCTCAGCAACTCAGGGTCGCGCCACCTTCACTATGGAATTTGATCGTTATGCCGAAGCGCCTAAGGCTGTGGCTGCGGCGATTATGAAGAAAAATATGGGCTAGAGGCTTTTTATCCGCTGAGGGCTCTTCACTCGCTGAGGGCTCTTCACTCGCTGAGGGCTCTTACCTCTCGGCCAATCATTTTGCCGTCAAGCTTGAGGCGCTAAATCCAAGACAATAAAAAACCCCGCTGGTTTGCACCAGCGGGGTTTTTTAGGTCTTAAAGAAAGCGAATTACTTAGCTTCTTTAAGTGCCTTAGCTTCAGCAATCACTTCGTTAGCGATGTTCTGTGGGCAAGGCATGTAGTGTGCGAATTCCATTGAGAACTGACCGCGGCCAGAAGTCATGGTACGCAGCGTACTAATATAGCCAAACATCTCAGACAGAGGAACCTCAGCCTTAATGCGCACGCCGGTTACACCCGCTTCCTGATCCTTGATCATGCCACGGCGACGATTCAAATCACCAATAACGTCACCAACATGATCTTCCGGCGTAAATACATCGACCTTCATGATTGGCTCAATGATCTGTGGGCCAGCTTTAGGCATAGATTGACGGAAAGCGCCTTTAGCAGCGATTTCAAAGGCCACTGCCGAGGAGTCAACTGCGTGGAAGCCACCATCATAGAGTTCAATTTCAACATCGAGAACCGGATAGCCAGCCAATGGACCTTGATCCATCATGCCGCGGAAACCTTTCTCAATCGCTGGGAAGAATTCCTTAGGAACGTTACCGCCAACAACCTTGGAGCTAAACACAAAACCAGTACCTGGCTCACCAGGTTTGATGCGATAATCGATCTTACCGAACTGACCAGAACCACCAGACTGCTTCTTGTGCGTGTAGCTGTCTTCCAGAGGCAGGGTGATTGTCTCGCGGTAGGCAACCTGTGGCTGACCAACGATCAAATCTACACCGTAAGTACGGTTGAGGATGTCGACCTTAATGTCCAGGTGCAGCTCGCCCATTCCGCGAAGGATGGTCTCGCCGGATTCTTCATCAGTTTCAACACGGAATGAAGGGTCTTCAGCAATCATCTTGCCGATGGCAATACCCATTTTCTCAGAACCGCCTTTATCTTTAGGCTTAACAGCAATCGAGATTACTGGCTCAGGGAAGATCATTGCTTCCAGTGTTACTGGGTGCTTAGGATCGCAAAGGGTGTGGCCAGTCTGAACGTTCTTCATGCCAACGATGGCAATAATGTCGCCCGCCTGTGCGCTGCTGATCTCGTTGCGGTCGTCTGCATGCATCTCAACCATGCGACCGATACGCTCAGTCTTGCCAGTAAAGGAGTTAAGGATCGAATCACCCTTGTTCAGCACGCCAGAATAGATGCGCACAAAAGTCAGTGCACCAAAGCGGTCATCCATAATCTTAAAAGCCAGTGCTTTAAATGGCTCGGTGACAGAAACAATCGCTCGCTCGCCAGTCTCGACACCCTCTTCATCAGTCAGTGGCTGAGGTATAACGTCGGTGGGGCAGGGCAGGTAGTCGACAACAGCGTCCAATACCATCTGTACGCCTTTGTTCTTAAAGGCTGAACCACAGTAGGTGGGGAAGAAGTCCAGAGCGATAGTACCCTTACGGATACAGCGTTTAACATCGTCTATTGACGGCTCTTCGCCTTCCATATACGCCATTAACAGATCATCGTCCTGCTCAAGTGCAGTTTCGATCATCATCTCGCGGTACTCTTCTACCAGCTCAACCATATCGGCTGGAATATCGACAATCTCGTAGTTCTCCGGAAGACCAGAGTCGTCCCATACATAAGCTTTACGCTCAAGCAGGTCAACCAGGCCGATAAAGTTTTCTTCAACGCCGATTGGCAGGCACATAACCAACGGGTTGGCGCCAAGTACAGACTTAACCTGCTTAACAACGCGCAGAAAGTCAGCTCCCATGCGGTCGAGCTTGTTAACGAAGATCACGCGAGAAACGCCAGATTCGTTCGCATAGCGCCAGTTAGTCTCTGACTGGGGTTCAACACCGCCAGATCCACAGAATACGCCAACGCCGCCATCTAGCACTTTCAACGAACGGTAAACTTCAACCGTGAAGTCAACGTGTCCAGGAGTATCGATAATGTTAAAGCGGTGATCTCTCCAGAAGCAGGTTGTTGCCGCAGACTGGATGGTAATGCCGCGTTCCTGTTCCTGTTCCATAAAGTCAGTGGTGGCAGCTCCATCGTGAACTTCACCGGTTTTGTGAATTTTTCCTGTCAATTTCAGGATTCGTTCAGTAGTAGTTGTCTTGCCCGCATCAACGTGGGCAAAGATACCAATATTTCTGTAGTGGGATAGTTCAGTCATGAGAATGCTCGATTAAAAATGGCTTGTTATATAGGTCAAAAACGCGCGCGAGTATACAGGATATTGCTTCAATTACAGAGAAAAATGCGTAAATAAGGCAGGTCATTTTCATAAAAGCCCAAGGATTCTCTCCTATCAGGACTAAAATCAGACAGAGAAAGGCCTATATATCCCCGGATAAGCAAAAATTTACCAATTTACCTGTCGCGGGCGTTGACTCTCAGGATTCGATGTATAAGATGGCGTCCCTTGCGCATAGCTCCAATTGGTGGAGTTGTAAAGCGTCCAAAATTGAACAGTTAAAATTAAATGCCTGCTAAGGAGACATTGAGATGGCAAAAGCAAAGTTTGAAAGAAATAAGCCCCACGTCAACGTAGGCACCATTGGTCACGTCGATCACGGTAAAACCACATTGACCGCTGCGATCACTCGCGTCTGTGCAGAAGTTTGGGGCGGAGAAATGAAAGCCTTTGACCAAATTGATAATGCACCAGAAGAGCGCGAGCGCGGAATCACTATCTCAACAGCACACGTTGAGTATGACTCCCCGTCACGTCACTACGCACACGTAGACTGCCCAGGTCACGCCGATTATGTTAAAAACATGATTACCGGTGCTGCCCAGATGGACGGCGCAATCCTGGTATGTGGCGCAACTGATGGCCCAATGCCACAGACCCGCGAGCACATCCTGCTGTCACGTCAGGTCGGTGTACCTTACGTTATGGTCTTCCTGAACAAAGCTGATCTGCTTGCAGAAGATTGCGGCGGCTTTGGATCTGAAGAATATCTTGAAATGTTAGAGCTGGTTGAGATGGAGCTGCGCGAGCTGCTGGATCTTTATGAGTTCCCTGGCGACGACACACCAATCATTGTTGGTTCTGCGTTAATGGCTCTTGAAGGTCGTGATGACAACGAGCTGGGTACTACCGCTGTTAAGAAGCTGGTAGAAGCTCTGGATGCTTACATCCCTGAGCCAGTTCGTGCTGTTGATCAGCCGTTCCTGATGCCTATTGAAGACGTCTTCTCTATTGCGGGTCGCGGTACTGTTGTAACCGGTCGTATTGAGCGTGGTGTTGTTAAAGTGGGTGAAGAGATCGAGATCATCGGTATCACTGACACAGCCAAGACTACCTGTACTGGTGTTGAGATGTTCCGCAAGCTGCTTGACGAAGGTCGTGCTGGCGAGAACTGTGGTGTTTTGTTGCGCGGCACTAAGCGTGAAGAAGTTCAGCGTGGTCAAGTACTGGCCAAGCCGGGTTCTGTTAAGCCACACACCAAGTTCACTTCAGAGATCTATGTTCTGTCTAAAGATGAAGGTGGTCGTCATACACCATTCTTTAAAGGCTACCGTCCACAGTTTTACTTCCGTACCACGGATGTGACCGGTGCATGTGAATTGCCAGAGGGAACTGAAATGGTTATGCCTGGCGACAACGTGCAGATGGAAGTTACGTTGATTCACCCGATTGCGATGGAAGAAGGTCTTCGTTTTGCAATTCGTGAAGGCGGCCGTACTGTTGGTGCTGGTGTTGTAGCTAAGATCATCGAGTAAGCTGTTAGACGCAGCATGAAGGGGCCTAACGGCCCCTTTTTTGACCCCTAGCCAAAGTGGCAGCATGCTTTGGCTTAGGGCCTTTAATTAATTTGGCTTCAGGTGTAATTAAGCTTGACAGTCCCAGGGCGCGGCACTAGAATTCGCGCTCCTTTTTCGGGGCTAGAAGTTGTTTAACCCTGAAGTTTTAGTAGAGATAGCGGAGTTTTGATTACATGCAAAACCAAAGCATCAGGATTCGCCTTAAGGCTTTTGATCACAAGTTGATCGATACGTCGACACAGGAAATCGTTGAAACGGCAAGGCGCACAGGCGCGCAGATTCGCGGCCCAATCCCATTGCCAACTCGGAAAGAGAAGTTCACGATACTTATCTCTCCACACGTAAATAAGGACGCGCGCGATCAGTACGAAATTCGCACGCACAAGCGCTTAATCGACATTGTTGAGCCAACAGAGAAGACTGTTGATGCGCTTATGAAATTGAATCTTGCGGCAGGCGTTGAAGTACAAATCAGCTTAAGCTGAAAACGACTGTAGCGGTTCGGCAGTAATGCCGGGCAAACACTAAAGTGTAATGTCTTGAAATAGACAGCCGTAGCGGGTAACAGCCCCGTACACTTAAGAGGTTAATAAAATGAGTATAGGAATAGTTGGTCGCAAATGCGGCATGACTCGCGTATTCACTGAAGATGGTGTATCTATCCCTGTGACTGTTGTCGAGGCGACACCTAATCATGTTACCCAGATTAAATCAGTTGAGACTGATGGCTATTCGGCCATTCAGATCACTACTGGTTCTCGTAAAGCATCCCGAGTAAGCAAGGCCCAAGCAGGTCACTACGCCAAAGCTGGTGTAGAGGCAGGTCGTGGTCAATGGGAATTTCGTACCGAAGGCAGCAGCGATGAATTCGCGGTAGGTGGTTCACTTACTGTAGAGCGCTTCGAAGCTGGTCAAATGGTCGATGTTACTGGTACTTCTAAAGGTAAGGGTTTCCAAGGCGGCGTTAAGCGTTGGAACTTTGCCATGCAAGATGCTACTCACGGTAACTCGCTATCCCACAGAGCACCCGGTTCGATTGGTCAAAACCAGTCGCCAGGTAAGGTCTTCAAAGGCAAGAAGATGGCCGGCCAAATGGGTAACGCGCAAGTTACTACACAAAATCTTGAAATTGTACGAGTCGATGCTGAGCGCAATTTGCTGTTAATCAAGGGTGCCGTACCTGGCGCGCCTGGTGGCAATGTTGTTGTTCGTCCGGCAGTCAAGGCTTAAAGGGGAGTGTCCATGGAATTAGCAATTGCGACACCCAAAGGTAATAAGGGAACTGTTGAAGTTTCTGAGTTAGCGTTTGGAACAGAGTTTAACCAGGATCTGGTTCACCAGACCGTAGTCGCTTTTCTAGCCGGTGCCCGTCAGGGAACTCGCGCTCAGAAAAATCGCTCAGCTGTATCTGGTGGTGGCCGCAAGCCGCACGCCCAGAAAGGCACTGGTCGGGCACGAGCTGGTACTATTCGAAGCCCAATCTGGCGCGGGGGCGGTGTAACATTTGCTGCTACGCCTCAGGATCACAGTCAAAAGCTGAACCGTAAGATGTATCGCTCTGCGATGCGGTCTATCGTCTCTGAGCTGGCTCGTCAGGATCGTCTTATTATTGTCGAAGAGTTTGATATCGACGCACCTAAGACCAAACTTCTGATTGCTAAGCTGCAAGAGTTCAGTCTGACTGAAGTGATGATCGTTACCGAAGAGGTCAGTGAGTTTCTGTATCTGGCTTCACGCAACCTGCATAAGGTTGATGTTCGTGACGCGGCTGCAGTGGATCCAGTTAGCTTAATTAATTTTGATAAGGTGCTGGTTACTGTTCCAGCGCTGAAAAAACTTGAGGAGCTTCTGGTATGAACCAAGAAAGAGTCTTCAAAGTGTTGTTAGGGCCACACATTACTGAGAAATCAGCAATGGCTTCAGGTACCGCAACCCAAATCGTGTTTAAAGTTGCTACCGATTCCACCAAGCTGGAAATCAAGCGCGCTGTTCAGCAGCTGTTTGAAGTTCAGGTTGATGATGTTCGAGTGGTCAACGTCAAGGGTAAGACGCGCCGTACTAAAACTGGTGTTGGCCGTCGCAGTGACTGGAAAAAGGCGTATGTTCGTCTTGCTGAAGGTCAAGACATTGACTTTGCAGTAGCGGAATAAGGGTTTAGTCATGGCAGTTATTAAAAGAAAACCAACATCTCCGGGTCGTCGCTTTGTAGTAAGCGTAGTTACTCCGGATTTGCATAAGGGCGCACCGTACGGTCCTTTGTTGGCTCCGAAGAAAAGAAGCGGTGGACGTAACAGCAGTGGTCGCATTACCGTGCGTCATATTGGTGGTGGTCACAAACAGCACTACCGTATTATTGACTTCAAGCGCAACAAAGACGGTATTCCGGCGACAGTTGAGCGTTTAGAGTACGATCCAAACCGCAGTGCACACATTGCACTGTTATGTTATGCCGACGGTGAGCGCCGTTACATCATTGCTCCCAAAGGTGTTTCTGCTGGCGATACAGTTCAGTCAGGTGAAGATTCTCCGATTAAAGTCGGTAACACTCTTCCGCTATTGAAGATTCCAGTCGGCTCCACAGTACACTGTGTTGAGATGAAGCCAGGTAAGGGTGCACAGATTGCACGTAGTGCCGCCGCTTCAGTTCAGTTAGTTGCTCGTGATGCCAGCTATGCCACAGTGCGTTTACGCAGTGGTGAGATGCGCAAATTGCCAGTCGGTTGTCGCGCAACTCTAGGTGAAGTTTGTAACAGTGAGCACAGTCTTCGCTCATTGGGTAAGGCCGGCGCATCCCGCTGGCGTGGTATTCGTCCAACCGTTCGCGGTGTGGCGATGAACCCAGTCGATCACCCACATGGTGGTGGTGAGGGGCGTACTTCGGGCGGCCGTCATCCAGTATCTCCATGGGGCATGCCGACCAAAGGTTATAAGACGCGCAAGAACAAGCGCACTGACAAATACATTATTCGTCGCCGCAAATAAGCGCTGACTAAAACAGAATAGAAGAGGAAAGCAAACGTGCCACGCTCTCTAAAGAAAGGACCGTTCATTGATCTTCATCTCGCGAAGAAGGTTGAGGTTGCGGCTGCAGCAAACGATCGCCGCCCAATTAAAACTTGGTCGCGTCGTTCGATGATCTTACCGGATTTTGTTGGTCTCACGATCGCCGTCCACAATGGTCGTCAACATATTCCTGTTTTAGTCAACGAAGAAATGGTTGGCCATAAGCTGGGTGAATTTTCTCCAACACGTACCTATAAAGGCCACGTGGCGGATAAAAAAGCCAAGCGTTAAGCGAAGAGGTTATGACTGTGGAAGTACAAGCAAAGTTAAGAGGGGCCAAGATGTCCGCGCAGAAAGCGCGATTGGTTGCCGATCAAATTCGCGGTAAGTCTGTTGAGAGTGCATTAGATATTTTGCAATTCAGCAGCAAGAAAGGCGCGGATATTATTAAAAAGGTGCTTGAGTCGGCAATTGCCAACGCTGAGCATAACGATGGTGCAGATGTAGATGAGCTGAGGGTTTCGACGATCTTTGTCGACGAAGGCATGACTATGAAACGCATTAGGCCGCGAGCTAAAGGCCGTGCAGATAGAATTCTTAAGCGCAGTTGTCACATCACTGTAAAAGTCGCTGAAAAGTAGACATAGGTTCAGGAGACCATTCCATGGGTCAAAAAGTACATCCAACTGGCATCCGTCTAGGTATAGTTACAAAACATACTTCGACGTGGTATGCAGGTAATAAGGACTATGCAGACAAGCTCCATCAGGATCTGTCTGTCCGTGAATTCATTCGCACAAGACTGGCACATGCATCCGTCAGTCGCGTCGATATTGAACGTCCATCTGATAGTGCGCGCATTACTATTCACACTGCGCGCCCAGGTATCGTTATCGGCAAGAAAGGCGAAGACGTTGAGAAGCTGCGCAATGAGATCGGTAACAAGATGGGTTGCCCCGTCACGATCAACATTGAAGAGATTCGCAAGCCTGACTTAGACGCGACTTTGGTTGCACAGAACGTCGCGCAGCAGTTAGAGCGTCGTGTTATGTTCCGTCGCGCTATGAAGCGCGCTGTTCAGAACGCAATGCGCGGTGGCGCACTGGGCGTCAAGATTCAAGTCGGTGGCCGTTTGGGTGGTGCAGAAATCGCACGCTCTGAGTGGTACCGCGAAGGTCGAGTTCCACTGCACACATTGCGTGCGGACATTGACTATGCAGCTGCTGAAGGCAACACCACGTACGGCATTATTGGCGTCAAGGTGTGGATCTTCAAAGGTGAAGTTTTGGGTGGTGAGGAAGCTGTAAAAGCGCCTGCCAAGAAACAAGACACAAGAAACAAGCGATAAGGGTAAAGCGAAATGCTGCAACCAAAACGTACAAAATTCCGCAAGATGCACAAAGGCCGTAATCGTGGTCTGGCGCAGCGCGGCAGTAAGGTTAGCTTTGGCGAGTTCGGTTTAAAAGCCTCTGGCCGCGGACGTTTGACTGCGCGTCAAATTGAAGCTGCACGTCGTGCAATGACCCGTCACATTAAGCGTGGTGGTAAAATCTGGATTCGAGTTTTCCCAGATAAGCCGATTACACAGAAGCCGCTTGAAGTTCGAATGGGTAAAGGTAAGGGTAATGTCGAGTACTGGGTTGCATTAATCCAGCCAGGCAAGGTTCTTTATGAAATGGAAGGTGTTAGTGAAGAGATTGCGCGTGAAGCCTTTGCTCTTGCCTCGGCTAAGTTGCCGATTGCAACCACCTTCGTTAGACGAACGGTGATGTGAAGATGAATGCTAACGAATTGCGTGAAAAGACAAGTGAAGAACTAGAGGCCGCGTTGATTGGCGAGCTCAAGCAGCAGTTTAATCTGCGTATGCAGTTGTCCACTGGTCAGTTAAACGAGAGTCACAAAGTTAAGCTGGCGCGCCGTAACATTGCGCGTATTAAGACAATGCTTAAGCAAAAGGCAGGGGTATAACGATGTCTGAATTACAAGCTAGCTCACGTACTCTGACTGGTCGTATTGTCAGTGACAAGATGGACAAGACAATAACTGTCTTGGTTGAGCGACGCGTCAAGCACCCGGTTTACGGTAAGTTCTTGACTAAGTCGACAAAGATTAAAGCGCACGACCAAGAAAATGGTGCGCGAACAGGCGATTTAGTAACAATCGCAGAGTGCCGTCCTGTATCTAAGGACAAGGCGTGGACACTGGTCAATATTGACGAGCGTGCTGTAGCAGGTTAATCCTGTAGACGGTAAAGGGTTCGGAGTAAGAAAATGATTCAAACAGAAAGTTATCTTGATGTAGCAGACAACAGCGGTGCACGTCGCGTCATGTGTATCAAAGTATTGGGTGGTTCACACCGTCGTTATGCTCGTGTTGGTGATGTTATTAAGGTCACTGTCAAGGAAGCAATTCCACGTGGCAAGGTAAAGAAAGGCCAGGTAATGAGTGCGGTTGTTGTACGTACCAAGAAAGGCTTGCGTAGGCAGGATGGCAGCTTGATCAAGTTTGACGACAATGCAGCCGTACTGTTGAATGCCAACCTGGCGCCTATTGGCACACGAATTTTTGGGCCGGTAACTCGTGAACTTCGTACTGAGAAGTTTATGCGAATTATCTCCCTAGCACCTGAAGTGCTGTAAGCGAGGATTTAGAAATGGCAATGCTCAAAATTAAGCGCGACGACGAAGTGATCGTGGTAGCTGGCAAAGATAAAGGTAAGCGCGGTAAAGTCCTGAAGGTTTTGGAAAAGGGTCGTTTACTGGTATCTGGCATTCAGATGGTTAAAAAGCATCAGAAGCCAAATCCTCAGGCGGGAATTCCCGGCGGGATTATTGAGAAAGAAGCTCCAATTCAGGGTTCTAATGTAGCCCTATTTAATGGCGCGACTAATAAGGCAGATCGAGTTGGCTTCAAGATTTTAGAAGACAACAAGAAGATTCGTATCTTCAAGTCTAGCGGCGACGCTGTAGACGCTTAGGAAATAGGTAATCGAAATGGCAAGGCTTAAAGAATTATACAAGAACGAGTTGGCACCGGCGCTGCAAAAAGAGCTCGGGCTGGCTAACGTGATGGAGATTCCGCGCATCACCAAGATCACCCTGAACATGGGTGTTGGTGAAGCTATCGGTGACAAGAAGTCACTCGAAAATGCGGTTGCTGACTTAACTTTGATCGCTGCGCAGAAGCCAGTAATCAACAATGCGCGCAAGTCTATTGCTGGATTTAAAGTCCGTCAGGGCTGGCCCATTGGTACTAAAGTAACCCTGCGTGCGGATCGCATGTATGAGTTCCTCGAGCGCTTAGTTGGTATTGCTATTCCACGTATTCGTGATTTCCGTGGCATTAGCCCAAAGCAGTTTGATGGGCGCGGTAACTTCTCAATGGGTGTGAGTGAGCAGATCATTTTCCCTGAGATCGATTACGAGAAGATTGATAAGTTGCGTGGTCTTGATATCACTATCACGACTACTGCTCGAAACGATGATGAAGGTCGTGCTCTATTGCGCGCCTTTAACTTCCCGCTGAAGAGTTGAGGTTGTAGGTAAATGGCAAAAGAATCCATGGTTCAGCGCGAGCATAAGCGCACCAAGACAGTTGCTAAGTTCGCTGAGAAGCGTGCTGCTATTAAAGCAGTAATTAGTGATGTGAATGCGTCCGACGAAGATCGTTGGAACGCGCAAGTAAGTTTGCAAAAGTTGCCGCGTGATGCGAGCCCGGTTCGTCAGCGTAATCGCTGCAGAATCACTGGTCGTCCACATGGTGTGTACCGAAAGTTTGGCCTGTGCCGAAACAAACTGCGCGAGTCAGCTATGCGCGGTGAGATTCCTGGCCTGGTTAAATCCAGCTGGTAAGTTTGAGGAGCCAAACGTTATGAGTATGCAAGATCCTTTATCCGATATGTTGACTCGCATTCGTAATGCGCATCACCGCAGTCACCCAGAAGTGTCTATGCCAGCTTCAAAACTTAAAGCGTCCGTCGCTAAGGTTTTGCAAGAGGAAGGCTACATTGAAGGGTTCTCCGTCACTGATGAAGTTAAGCCAACTATGACAGTTGCGCTTAAGTATTTCGAAGGCAAGGCAGTTATCGAAGAAATAACACGTATTAGCAAGCCAGGTTTACGCCAGTACAAAGGTAGCTCGGACATTGCTAAGGTTCGCAGTGGTTTGGGCATTGCCATAGTCTCCACCAGTAATGGTGTGATGACTGATCGCGCAGCCCGCGCTGCCGGTATCGGTGGTGAAGTGCTTTGCACCGTATTCTGATAGGAAAACGAGATGTCTAGAGTTGCAAATAATCCAGTAGAGCTGCCAAGTGGTGTTCAAGTAACCATCGCCGGCTCTGAGATAACAGTCAAAGGAAAGATTGGCTCATTAGTGATGCCAATTAATCCTGAAGTTGAGATTGTTCAGGACGAGAACGTACTTAAGTTTTCGGCCCGTTCAAGTGCCAAGTTCTCCCGCGCTATGTCTGGTACTACCAGAGCGTTGGTCAGCAACATGGTGACTGGTGTTTCGACAGGTTTTGAAAAGAAGCTTGATTTGGTCGGTGTTGGTTATCGAGCACAGGTTCAGGGTAGCAAGATCAATCTGACCCTAGGTTTTTCTCATCCAGTGGTGTATGACTTGCCACAGGGTGTTTCGGCTGAGACGCCAAGCCAGACTGAAATTTTACTTAAATCCTCGGATAAGCAGGTGTTGGGTCAAGCCGCAGCTGAAATCCGCGCCTTCCGTCCACCAGAGCCTTACAAAGGTAAGGGAGTTAGAATCTCCGGTGAGCACGTAAGACGCAAAGAGGCCAAGAAGAAGTAATAGGGTAATACGATGAGCGATAAGAAAGTATCACGTCAGCGTCGCGCTAAGCGCGTACGCATGAAAATCCGCGAGTTAGGTGCTAACCGTTTGTGCATAAACAGGACTCCACGTCACATTTATGCTCAGGTTATTGCCGCTGAAGGCGACCGAGTATTAGCGACTGCCTCGACGTTGGAAAAAGATCTGCGCAGTGGCAGCACTGGCAATACAGATGCAGCTACAGCTGTTGGCAAATTGGTTGCCGAGCGCGCCGTTGCTGCGGGTGTCACGAAGGTGGCGTTTGACCGCAGTGGCTTCAAATACCATGGCCGTGTAAAAGCACTGGCTGACGCCGCGCGTGAAGCCGGCCTCGAATTTTAATAGGTAGAAGATATGGCTCTTACAGATCAGAAAGATGCAGCTGAAGGAATGATGGAGAAGCTGGTTCAGGTTAACCGTGTTGCAAAGACGGTTAAAGGTGGACGTATTTTTGCTTTTACTGCACTGACTGTTGTTGGTGATGGCAATGGTAAAGTTGGCTTCGGTCGTGGCAAGGCGCGTGAAGTGCCCCAGGCGATTCAGAAGGCGATGGAAGCTGCTCGTCGCAACATGATTGATGTTGCTCTAGATGGCAGCACCATCCAGTATCCAACCAAAGGTATTCACGCTGCATCGAAGATATATATGCAGCCAGCCTCAGACGGTACTGGCGTTATTGCCGGCGGCGCAATGCGCTCTGTGTTAGAACTGGCCGGTGTGCAAAACGTACTGGCTAAGTGCTACGGTTCAACTAACCCGGTTAACGTAGTTCGCGCAACTTTCAAGGCGCTGCGAGATATGAAATCACCGGAAGATGTTGCAGCGAAGCGTGGCAAGTCTGTAGAAGAAATCCTCAACTAAGTGACCGCTAATACAGCGTCAGTTATTGGAAGTAGATCATGGCAAAAGCTAAATTGAAGAAAATTAAAGTTACCCAGACCAAAAGTATCATCGGTCGTTTAAAGAATCACAAGGCCTGTGTTTCTGGTTTGGGGTTACGTCGGATCGGTCATACTGTTGAAGTAGAAGATACTCCATCAGTTCGTGGCATGATCAATAAAGTTCACTATATGTTGCAGGTTGAGGAAGCTTAAGATGCGTCTGAATACCCTTAGCCCAGCACCGGGCCGAATTAAAGAAGCCAAACGCGTCGGACGCGGTATTGGTAGTGGAATTGGTAAGACTGGTGGCCGTGGCCACAAAGGTCAAAAAGCGCGTTCTGGTGGAGGAATCCGTCCAGGCTTTGAGGGTGGTCAGATGCCTTTACAGAAGCGTCTTCCCAAGTACGGCTTTACGTCGCGCTTGGCTGCAGTCACTGCAGAGATCCGTCTTTCCGAATTAGATAAAGTCGAAGGTGGCGTTGTCACTATCGCAAGCCTGCGTGCAGCTGGTCTGATCAGCTGTAGCATCACACGTGCAAAAGTATTTGCATCTGGTGTGGTTACTAAAGCAGTTACGCTGCAAGGCATTGGAGCTACGAAAGGCGCTCTGGTTGCTATTGAAGCTGCTGGCGGAAAGGTAGAAGTTTAAAGATGTCGAAGCCGGGAAACATGCCAGCAGGCAACTCTAAAGGTTTAGGCGAGCTGTGGGCTCGTCTTCGTTTTTTGTTTGCAGCGATCATTATCTATCGTATTGGTACGCATATTCCCGTTCCTGGATTTGATCCAGATCGCTTGGCAGAGCTGTTTACGCAGAACCAGGGTACTTACCTGGGTCTGTTTAATATGTTCTCTGGTGGCGCGCTAGAGAGAATGAGCATATTAGCTCTGGGTGTTATGCCCTACATCTCTGCATCGATTATTATGCAGCTACTGTCGGCGACAGTGCCTGCGCTAGAGCAGTTAAAGAAAGAAGGTGACAGCGGTCGCCGCAAGATTAATCAGTACACTAGATATGGCACTGTGTTTCTTGCTCTGATTCAGGGTACAGCCATGGCAGTTGGCTTCGCTTCTCAGGGCTTAGCCTACGAAGTGAATACCATGTTCTACATGGTTGCGATCTCGTCTCTAGTAGCTGGCGCTGTGTTCCTGATGTGGCTTGGTGAGCAGATCACTGAACGCGGTATTGGCAATGGTATTTCGATGCTGATTTTTGCCGGCATTGTTGCAGGCATCCCCGGCGCTATCGGTCAGGCTTTAGAGTCGGCCAGGCAGGGTGATTTGAATTCGTTGATCTTGGTGTTCGTGCTGCTTATCGCCGTCGCCGTGGTCTACTTTGTAGTCTTTATAGAGCGTGGTCAGCGACGTCTGACTGTTAACTATGCTCAGCGTCAAGGTCGTCAGGCCTACAACGCACAGAGCTCGCACTTACCTTTAAAGGTGAACATGGCGGGCGTTATACCGGCAATTTTTGCAAGTAGCTTATTGTTATTCCCTGCCTCTATAAGTCAGTGGTTTGGGTCTGCAACCAACGCGCCAGCTTGGTTACAGGATATTTCGTTATTAATAGGTCCAGGGCAACCACTCTATGTGTTGATGTTCTCGAGCTTGATTATTTTCTTCAGCTTCTTCTACACGGCGTTGATGTACAACCCAAGAGAAGTGGCTGATAACTTGAAAAAAGGTGGTGCTTATTTACCCGGGATCCGTCCTGGAGAGCACACCGCAAAATATATCGATAGTGTGACTACACGTTTAACATTGATCGGCGGTATTTATATCACCCTGATTTGTTTAATGCCTCAGTTCTTGAATGTGTACTTCAATGTGCCTTTCTACTTAGGTGGTACATCACTATTGATTGCGGTTGTTGTTTCAATGGATTTTATGGCTCAAGTGCAGTCACATCTAATGTCACAGCAGTATGATTCGCTGATGAAAAAGGCCAACCTTAAAACTGTTGGCCGTAAATAAAGAGGTGATCGCGTGAAAGTACGTGCATCGGTTAAAAAGATTTGTCGAAATTGTAAAGTGGTACGCCGTAAAGGTGTGGTTCGTGTCATCTGTAATGTAGAGCCGCGTCATAAACAGCGCCAGGGATAATCTGGTTGATTTTTGGTAGATCTGTCGGTATCCTACCGCGCCTTTTCGCAGTGTTGCGGCAGGTTCGGAACTACTGATTAAAACCCTAGTATAAGTGGAGTAATGTGAATGGCCCGTATTGCCGGTGTCAACATTCCTGATAACAAGCACGCAGTGATCTCACTGACGTACGTGTTTGGTATTGGTCGTCCTACCGCCAGAAAGATCTGTGCGGATGTGGGCATTGCAGAAGACACAAAGATCGCTGCATTAGATGAAGCGCAACTTGATTTGTTGCGTGCTGCTGTGGGAACCAACGAAGTTGAAGGTGACCTGCGCAGAGAAAATAGTATGAATATCAAGCGTCTGATGGATTTGGGTTGCTATCGCGGCCTTCGTCACCGTCGGAATTTGCCTGTACGCGGACAACGTACTAAGACGAACGCACGCACCCGTAAAGGGCCGCGTCGTCCCATTAAAAGATAATTCCTAGGAACGGTAATGGCAAAATCAGCAACTAAGACCACCCGTAAAAAGGTCAAGAAGACAGTAATCGACGGTGTCGCGCATATCTATGCGTCATTTAACAACACCATCGTTACTATCACTGACCGTCAGGGTAATGCACTTTCGTGGGCTACCTCTGGTGGTTCCGGTTTCCGCGGGTCTCGTAAGAGTACTCCTTTTGCTGCGCAGGTTGCAGCAGAGAGAGCCGGTGAAGCAGCAAAAGACTACGGTTTGAAAAACCTCGATGTTCAAGTTAAGGGCCCTGGCCCAGGTCGCGAATCTGCGGTCCGTGCACTGAACAACGCCGGTTATAAGATTACCAATATTACGGATGTGACGCCTGTGCCACACAATGGCTGTCGTCCACCCAAAAAGCGTCGCGTGTAAGAGAGAAAGAGAATGGCTAGATATCTTGGACCAACTTGTAAATTGTCACGCCGTGAAGGAACAGATTTGTTCCTCAAGAGTGGCGTTCGACCTCTAGAATCTAAATGTCGTGCAGATAGCGCACCTGGCCAGCACGGTCAGCGTCGCGGTCGTTTATCTGATTACGGTGTTCAGCTGCGTGAAAAGCAGAAAGTACGTCGTATATATGGTGTATTGGAAAAGCAGTTCCGCAACTACTACAAAGATGCCGCGCGTCAAAAGGGCAACACAGGTGAGAATCTGTTAACTCTGCTTGAGCGTCGTCTAGACAACGTTGTCTACCGTATGGGCTTTGGCTCTACACGTGCAGAATCACGCCAACTGGTTGCTCACAATTCTATTGTGGTCAATGGTCAGAAGGTCAACATTCCCTCTTTCAAAGTTCAGGAAGGTGATGTTGTTGGTCTGCGTGAGAAGTCTAAGAAGCAGTTGCGCGTTCAAACCGCTCTGCAATTGGCAGCACAACGTGGTGAAGTTGAATGGATGAATGTAGATAGCAGCAAGATGGAAGGCACGTTTACGCGCAATCCTGATCGCTCCGATCTGCCAGCCGAGATCAACGAAAACCTGATCGTCGAACTATACTCGAAGTAATTTTTGAGATCACACGGGTAAAAATATGCAAAATTCTGCGAACGAATTTCTGACGCCACGTAACATCGACGTCACGTCTTACAGCCCTACTCACGCCAAGGTTGTCTTGGAGCCGCTCGAGCGCGGATTTGGACACACTTTAGGTAATGCGCTACGTCGCATTCTGCTTTCTTCAATGTCTGGCTGTGCCATCGTTGAAGTTGAGATAGACGGTGTTGAGCATGAGTACAGTGCTATCGAAGGTGTCCACGAAGATGTCATGGGTATCCTGCTGAACCTTAAGGGTGTAGCAGTCGTTATGGAAGGTCGTGATGAGACCACTGTATCGCTTAGCGTCAAAGGTCCCTGCGTTGTAACTGCAGGTGATATTGAATGTGATAGCCATGTTGAAATTATTAATCCGGATCACGTGATTGCAACTATCTCTGATAAGTGCACTTTAAACATCCAGCTGAGAATTGAGCGTGGACGTGGTTACCAGCCGTCTGATGCTCGAATTTCGGACGAAGAGAATCGTACTATCGGCCGTCTTCAGTTAGACGCATCCTTTAGCCCGATCCACAAAGTTTCTTATAGTGTTGAGAACGCCCGTGTTGAGAACCGTACGGATCTTGATAAGTTAGTCTTAGAGCTTGAGACTAATGGCACTATCGACCCGGAAGAGTCTATCCGTCGCGCCGCGACCATACTGCAACAGCAGATGGCTGTATTCGTGAATTTGGAAGGCGAAACTGCTGTTGAGCCAGAAGAGAAAGAAGAAGAGATTGACCCAATCCTGTTACGTCCGGTTGACGATCTTGAGCTGACTGTACGTTCAGCAAACTGTCTCAAAGCAGAGAGCATATATTACATTGGTGACCTCATTCAGCGCACAGAAGTTGAGCTGTTGAAGACACCTAACCTC
>Ga0209194_1000384_pt1 | contig 36680 bp, 50 predicted proteins | sample COGITO_mtgs_1004_FD_184787 | JGI IMG/M metagenome (GOLD analysis project Ga0209194, IMG submission 184787) | Pelagic marine microbial communities from North Sea - COGITO_mtgs_100413 (SPAdes) (version 2) | ecosystem: Environmental > Aquatic > Marine > Epipelagic ...
GTTTATCTTGTAATGTCTCTGTCAAGGCAATCTAGGGAACAACAAGAGTCTTTAAAAGAATTAGAAATAGAAAATAAAGGTCAGTCTGAAAGTATTAACAACATGGAAGGAATGATTATAAAATTAATTAGCAGATGGAACGAATCAGACGCTGTAAGAGATAGAAGGTATGAACAAATGATGGAAGCTGTTGGAGATTTAGAAAAACAATTATCAAGGATGGATGGTATAATGAGTAGAATGAATGGGAATGGTGGTAGATAATGAAATTAGCAGATATATACAATATACAACAAGACAAAACAAAAGAAAAAAAAGTAGTTGTAGAAATACCAGCTGTTAGTTCTTTAATAAAACATTTAGATTTATTATATTCTATTGTTATTAATAATCAAATAAAAGAACAACAAAAAGATGAAATTCAACAAATATCTTGGTTTAATAACGGTCAAGGTTCAAAAGATCAATCGGATAGTGTAAACTAATGGATAGTTTAAAAGTTTCTCTTGGGAGTGTTGGAAGTGGAGCAATGTTATTTATGGATTTACTTCCATATGTATTAGGTATTATAATTGGAATAATGAATATTATATATTTATATTATAAAATTAAAAAAACAAAGGAGTCGTAATGGACATTAAATCAATGTTAGTAAAATTAGCAGAAGAGCAAGCTGATAAAATGCAAGACCAAGCAGTTGGGCATATTGCTTCAGATGATTTTTCAGATAAACTTTCAAAGCTTTTAAATGATAAAATAAACATACCTTTTGTTAGTGAAGAAAAAGAAGGTAAGATGTTTAAAGAATTAGTAGAAGTAATTCAATCGTTAGTAGTTGGAATGATTAAAGGCAAATAAAATGGCTAATAAAAAAGAAATTAAAGTAGGCGATAAAAAAGTAGTTTTAAATTCTAAATCAAAAAGTTCTAATTCAGATAAACATATTAAATTTCTTTACTCAGAAATAACTGATTTAAGAAGTAAATTAGAAAAAGTATTAGTAAGAATGGGATTATAAAATGGCTAAACCAATAAAAAAAATGTTATCATCTGCTAAGTGTAGACTTCAAGGCAAATCATACGATGCAAGTGCAGATAAGTGCATAGATAAAGTTAAAAAGAAAAAACAATCAAAAGAATCTTCTATGTCCCCACAAGAGTTTACTAGATATAGATTAAATAGAATGAAAAAAGGAACTCTTTCTACTAAACCAAAAGGGATGTAAAATGTCTAAAGGTAAAATGCCAGCAAAGAATAAAAAGAATTTTCGTTCTACTGAATCAGGGGCTGGAATGACAGCTGCTGGTGTTGCTGAATATAGAAAAAAGAATCCGGGTTCTAAATTAAAAACAGCAGTAACTGGTAAAGTAAAGCCGGGAAGTAAAGATGCTGAAAGAAGAAAATCTTATTGTAGTAGATCAGCGGGTCAAATGAAAATGCATGGAATAAGTTGCAAAAAAACACCTAAGAAAAGAATCTGCGCAGCTAGGAGAAGGTGGAAATGTTAAATGTCTAAAAAAGATGCTTGTTATCATAAAGTAAAAGCTAGATATAAAGTCTGGCCATCAGCATATGCTTCAGGGGCATTAGTTAAATGTCGTAAAGTTGGAGCTGCTAATTGGGGTAACTCAAGTAAAAAGAAAAAGAAGTAATGGCAAAAGAAGGATTAAAGAAATGGTTTTCTCGCAATCAAGGTAAAGGTTGGGTAGATTGTAAAACAGGAAAACCTTGTGGTAGACGTAAAGGTGAAAAACGAAAAGGATACCCAGCTTGTAGACCTACAATGTCTCAATGTACTTCTGCAATGAAAAAGAAAACAAGCACTAAAAGAATTAGTTGGAAATAATGGCTGACGTATTTGGATTATCTGATGTATCATCTCCAGACACAGGTAGAGGAAAAGTTCTTAAAACTGGAGGAACAAGAAGGAAATATAATATGAAAAAATCAAAAGGTAGTGCATCAGAAAGATTAATAGAGTGTATGAAAAAAGCTAAAACAAATGGCGATAGAAGACAATGTAAAGTTATGCATTCTATTAGAAGTAAAACAACAAGGCAACAAGGTTACAAATCAAGAGATAGTATACTTGATAGAACACAAAAAAGAAAAAAGGGGTAAATTATGCCGGGTAAAGCAAAATGTAGTGTAGATTGGAAAAAGTTAGGATATAAGAGTATGCAAGATTGCATGAGTTATGGTTCTAAAAAAATGGGTAAGAAAATGAAGAAAGGTGGATCTATGCCATCTAGGATGACGAAGTCTTATTAATGTCTAAAAAGATTAAAGTAGACTTATTTGGTAACGATAAAGGATTAGGCGACACAGTTGGTAAAATCATACAAACTGTTAGTCGTGGTAAAATAAAGGAGTGTGGAGGATGCAAAAAAAGGAAAGATATATTGAACAGGCTCGTCCCTTATCGGAACAATACCAAGAAGACCTACGAATAGACAATAACTTTGAAAGGTTAGAAAGCAAAGAAGGTGGTTTAAGATTAGATGTCTTTGACCATGATTCTAATTCCGAAATAGATTTTTCTGAAAGTGATTGCAGTTTATGCGAATTACCAGAGAATGCTCAACAATATATTATAGAAGATATAGAGTACGAAGAATCGAATGCCTAAACAAACCTTTAAGATAGAAGGGTTTCATGGTGGACTAAATACAAATGCAGACCCTAGAGACATTTCTGAAATCCAATCTCCCGATATAAAAGATGTTAAAATAAAAAATATTGGGAAAATTGAACTTCTTGGTGGAGTATCAACTGCTTCAACGTCTAATACAATATCATTATTAAATAACAAAGGTTTATTTGTTATGGATTCTGATAATAAAGTTAGCGATAATTCTTCATCTAACGAATCTTTAATTTTTGTTTATGATGATGGAGGAAATAGTTTTGATGTAAAAGATAGTGGGGCATGGAATACAGCAGAAATATCTTTAGACACAAGCAATCCTGTGTTTTATTCTTCAGATGGAGTATTAAGAATTGGAGATGGAGATCTTATTGTTTCTGGAGCTTGGTATGGATATGTAAATAGAACTTTATTTAAAAGTTTAAATTCCTCTTCTGGGCTTATTAACAATTTTATTTCTGAAAATCAATCTATACAAAAACCTTCGTCTGGAAAATGTTTAATATCTGATCCTGAAGTTGGATCTGATGGAGATACAATAAATTCGTCTAATTCTGAGTATGATGGGAATATAGCAGATGGAAGTGGGACAAGAGAACCTATTGTTCATTCGTCCGTTAATCTAAGAGTAGGGATTCAACATAATGAAGTATTTGAAAACGATGTAACTGCTTGGTCTAGAAACTCATCGTCTCCTTTTGATTGTTCATTGTCTGAACCTGCTGAATCAACTATATATCCAGTTTTAGGAAATAATGTCATTTTAGCAACTGGTGATTCTAATAAAACCAAACATATTATGACATTAAATCATAATGATAGTGGAACTGAATTAATAACAGAATTAGGAGATGATGAATCTTTTATTTTTTGCGTTTATATTTCTTCTTCAGAATTAGAAGAATTAGACTTTATTTCATTAAACGCTAGTGACAATTCTAGTAATAATGCTCTTTGGAAATTTTATTCTTCCGATTTAATAAGTAATTCTTGGAATATTCTTGTTGCAAATAGATCTAACTTTTCTACATCTGATCTTGATTTTGAAGAATCTATTAAAAGTTTTTCTTTAACTGCGCAACAAAAATGGGGAGGTTCTTATGGAACGGGAAATTCTAGTACAGATGCTCCAGACGTTTATTGGTCAACCCCTATTAAAGCAAAAAATCCGGGATTAGAGGGTTTTCCTTCTGGGGAATATGAATTTCATTATACTTATTTATACGATGAAGAAAAACAAGAATCCTTACCTTTTAAATTTGATGATGTAGATAGTGGAGCATTTGAATTTAATAAAATTAATATAGTAGGCGGATCTGTTCTTTTTAATTTTGATATATATACACTTCCTTTCAATAATGATAATAGCACTTATTCACTTTCTAAAAGAATAATTGGGTCTAGAATATATTATACAACAAAAGAAAACGATAATTATTTCTTAATAGGAGAAGTAGATTTTATAGATAAAGGATTTAAGTGGTTTCCTGAATCAGATACTATTGATTATGATATGATTAATAGTAATCATAGTTCAGGTATATTATCAAAAGCTAGTTTAATAAAAAATATAACTCCTGATTCTGCTAACATAGTAGATACATTTAAAAATATAAATGGTTTTAATACTCAAGTAAAAAGTTTAGAATGTAAATATAAAACAGCTGTTGTTCATGGTAGAAGATGTTATGTAGGTAATATTAAAAAAGATTCAAAACTTCACTCAGATAGGATGATAAAAAGTAGAGTTAATAAATTTGATACATTCCCTAGTGATATGGGAGTTGTTGATGTTGCAATAAGAGATGGAGAAAGTATAGTTAAACTAGAAGCTTTTGCAGATAGAATATTACAATTTAAACAAAAAAGTTTATACATAATTAACGTAGCAGAAAATATAGATTTTTTAGAAGATGTATATAGAAATAAAGGATGTGAGTTTGATTATCATGTTACTAAAACTGATTATGGGATTACTTGGTTTAACAAATTTGGTGTTTATTTATTTAATGGTAAATCTGTAGTTAATTTATTAGAAAGAGATAATATTAAATTAATTAATGAATCTGATTGGGAGGCATTTATTACAGATGGCGAAGATGGCTCTGCTGATGATACAGATATGTCTTCTGCTCATATAGCTTATATACCAAAAAGAAGACAAATATTAATTAAAAATGAAAATACAGATATTTTAATATATGATTTATTACTGAGAGCTTGGACAAAAGGTATAGGTAAAATAACAATATCAGATTCAAAAATGACTAATTTTGCTCTTGATTCCGATCAAGATTTATTTTATATAACTAATAATGATTCTACAATAGCAACTTTTAATCCAAATTCAAAAACTTCAAATAATTTTGTTTATACAACAAAAGATATTGATTTTGGACAACCTTCAGTTCGTAAAAAAATATATAAAGTTTATATTACATATAAATCTAGTGGTACTACTAATGTTTTAGTAAAATACGATACAAACGGACATACAGATTATAATTTACTTTTTGCTGATGGTACAAATTTTACAAGCAATGAATTAGTTTATGATAGTGGAAATGCTAATAAATGGATAACAGCAGAGTTAAAACCTAATACATCTTCTGAAGCAAACAATGTAAATTCTTTTGCATTGCAACTTACAACAGATTCATCTGTTCCTCCTACATTTCAAATAAATGACATAACAATAGTTTATAGAATTAAAAATGTTAAATAGGGAAGAAAGAAAACTTTTACATCACAAATCTAAACAACCAACATTAGGTAGAGGTAAACCTGATGAAAGTGATGGATTTGAAGGTGATATAGCATATAGAAAAATAGAAGGGTCTGGAACTGTTCAATATATTAAACAAGATGGATCTTGGGTTGCGATGTCTTCTTCTGGTACTATGCCACCCAAAAGAAGTATAATTAAAAAATCTGAAGAAAGTTCTTCTATTAGTATACATTCATCTTTATCTGGATTATTATCTGACGATCATTCTCAATATCTTTTAGTAGATGGTACTAGAGCAATGACTGGTAATTTAAATATGGGCAGTCAAAATATAGGATCAGTAACAGATTTAGATGTTGATGGGCATACTACTTTAGATAGAGTAAGTATTAATACTACTGATGGGGTTTTTTTTGTAACTGGATCTAATGATGTTGATTTTCGCACAACTGGATCTGGTCAATATAAATTATTAATAGCTGGAACTTGCGATTGGAATACATCAGTTACAGATTGGGATAATTCAGGTGCATTTGATTTAACATCAGTAGGAGATATAACTATTGAAACATCTGGTGCAGATACAGATAAAACAATATTAATAAAAAATACAAATAATGATACATCTGCATTTAGAGGAATACATTTAAAAGTAGACTCTCAAGGAACAGCTTCTTCTCAAAATAGTATATTAATTGAATGTGATAATAGAGCTTCTAAGGGTGGTGGAATTGGAGTAGATATAAGAAGTGAAGATGGAGTATTAATAAGAGGGGAAGATGCTAATAATAGTGACAAATCTAATGTTCAAATAAGAGCAACTTCATCTATTGATTTAGGAGGAGGAACTAATTCTATTACGGCAACTATTGGAGTTCCTGAAAGAGTAAAAGTACATGGAATATTTGAAACTTCTACTTTATATAGACCTGCTACTGATAAAGTAATAACGACAGATATAGGAACAAATACAGATGGAGATGCCACAAAAGAGCATGTAAGATTTGAAGCTATAGATACTTATAATTTAGTAAGGGCAATGACTCATAAAGCTTCTGGTACAATTACAAATGGAAGTACATTGACAATTGTAGATAGTGATAATGATGATAATCAAATAGGAACAGTTTGGAAAGTTACTATTTATTGGCATAATGGTAGCAATAATCCAAATTTACAAATATGGTATTGTTTTTTAGGAACAACAAGCAGTGATACTTATTATATTGAACATAAAGAAGTGGAAAGTTTAGATAGTGGTGGAGGTTCTGGTACTTTAACTTGGACATCTAGCTCTGGTATTGTATGGACAAATAATAGTGGAAGCGATGCAATAACTAGAGCATCTGCATTAAAAATACAAAGTGCAAGTGATTTTTAAATGTTGTATAATAACAACAGCAATCTTAAATTAAATAGTAAAAGTATATAATTTTTATGGCCACATCAAAAAAAATAAAATCAGCAATTAGATCTAAGGGATCGTCTCAAAGAGAATTTTCAAAAAATTTAGCTGATGTTAGAAGTAGTTTACAGGAATCTGATTTTTCAAATAAATTATTTGATTTAAAATCAAAAGAAAGAGAATCAAAATACGATCTTGCCTATTCTGCTATAGATTTAGGAAGTACATTAGCTTCTAGTTTAGAACAAAGAAATGAATTAAAATCTAATATAAAAGAATTTGAAGGGTCATTAAAAGATACTCAAGAAATGAGAATTGAAAAAAAGCCTTCTTTAATTGATGTATTTAAAAAGAAAGGTTCTTTATCTAGTTATTTACAGGGAGACCAATACTATTTAGGAGATAAAAGTTTAGGAAGTAAATATGATGTAGCTGCTTTAGGAAGTGAAATAAAGTCTAAAAGAGAAGCTTCTTTATTAATGTCTAATTCTATTACTAATGATACTTTAATTGAAGATTTAAATTTAGAAGAACCTAAAAATAAAACTACTAGTGACTTAGAAATTAATATACCTCAAAAAACTAAATATAAAGATGGGAAAGAATTTCTTAAAGAGTATCCAAAAACAAGTAATGCAATTAAAGAAATGTTAGATCCCACTCCTTATATTAATCCTGATTCAAACCCTTCTTTGGATGATTTTTTAGATGAAAATAAAATGTTTGAAAATCAAGATTTTAAAGAATATGAATTAATAAATAACCCTAATAAAAATAATATGAATTATGTTATTCAACAAACTGGTTTAGCAAAAAAAGGTTAACATGAATAAAAAACTAGCTAAACAAGGAAGATTTGGAGATACTAAAATAGCAAAAACTTCTAAAGGAAGTTTATGGCATGTTAGTAAAGAAGAAAAAAAATTAATAGACGATTATGGAATACTAGGAGAACAGATAGTAGATATGGTTGGATCAGGAACTATTAATCCTAAAACTGGATTAGAAGAAAAGTTTCCACCATTAATGGCTGCTTTAGCTGTTGCTAGTTTCGCTACTGGTACTGCTCAATCTTATGGAAATACAAGAGCTGCTAGGGAACAAGGAAAAACTCAAATGGGGTTTCTAGATGATTCTTTAAGTTCATTAGGCAAAGCTGAACAAGCTTTAAAAGATTCATTAGGTAGTAGTTTATCTTTACCTACATTAGAGTCTGAAAGAGTTGTTGGTTCTATTGGAGAGCAAGGTGCTAAGACATTAGGACAGATAAGATCTAAACAAGAAAATATATCAGGTGCATCTGGTTTTGCTAATATTAGTATGAATACCGATATGAAAAAAGAAGCTAGAAAAATGTATCAAGAAAAAATAGAAGAAGTTGATATTTCTTTAAGTAAAAACTTAAGTGATATTTTATCTGGTTATGAACAACAAAAATTTGAAATGGACTCACAAAGACAACAATTAGAGCAACAAAAGAAACTTGCTCAACAACAATCAAAAACTAAATATTTTGGGATATTCGGATAATGTCTAAAGCTTTAGATTCATTAAATAGTATATTAAGATACTCACAAGCAAGAGAACAACAAAAGATTGATAGGTCTTTAAGCTTATTGGATATGGGAAATAGATTACAACAGCAAAAATATGCTAGAGAAGAACAAATACAAAGAATGAGCATTGCAAAAGAAGCTGCTAAAGATGCAAATGAATTAAGAGATCTTGAAAGAGAGTATAGATTTGATCCTGAAAGAATAAAAAGAAAAGATGAAATAGAAAAAACAAGTTATGAAATTAATAAAATAGCTTTAGAAAATGCAAAGAATAAACAAACAGACGAAGAAGTAGATAAAGTATTCTTAGCATTAGATAAAATGCAAATAAAAGAACAACAACAACAAATGAAAGAAATAGTATCTGCTAACATAATACCTTCAGGTGTTATAAATTATTTAGTTAATGTATGGGATGAAGATGTAACAGATATAAATAGTTCAATGGTAAGTTTTCATAAAAAAGATATAGAAGAAAAAAGTGAAATACAAAATTTTATTAAACAACCAAATAGTACAGAATTAATAAATTCATTAATATACGATATAAAAACTTCTACTGTTGGTGAACCAAAATATTCTAAAACTTTAAGAAGTTTAAATAATTTACCTAATGATTATTTTAATTACGATATAACAAAAAAAGTTCAGTATTTTGATATAAAAGATAAAATTGATAAAACTATATCTAATATAGATTTTTATGACAAACAAGAAAACATGATAGACCTTAATCAAGCGATTGAAAGAAATGTTGAAAAAAAAATAAATAAAAAATTACGAACAACTCTTGATTTTATTCAAGATAATGTAGAAGGCGTTGATCAATATATTTCCCCAGAAACATTTGAATCAATGTTGGGAATGTTAAATCCTGAAACTGGAAAAAATTACACAAGAGAAGAATTAGGATTATAAAATATGCCAATAAGTGAATCTATTAGGAAAGTAGCTTTAGAGTTAGAAAGACAAAAAAGAGAAAATTTAAATAACCCATCTCAATCTTTAAATGTATATCAAATAAATCAAACTAATAATCAAGAACAACTTACTGATAGACAAAAATTTGATTTACAAAGAAAAAAACAACAAGAAAGATTAAAATCTTTACAAGAATCTTCTTCCTCCTCTCAAACTAATCCAGATCAAAATCTTGGAGTTCTAAAAAACTTAGGTCAATCTTTATATAAAGGTGCGGCTGCTGGTCTGTACGAATATGGAGAATCTTTTGCAATTGGAGCTCCCGGATTAGCTGAAGCTAGTTTAAAAAGATTTGGGGATGTTGATTTAGGAATACAAGAAACAGTTAGGGAATACCAAGAAGAAGATCTTTTTGCTAAAGTTGCTGGTGGAGTAGGTATGGGAGCCGGTTATTTAACAGGCCTTCCAGTCAGATTAACAACTCGTCTTCTTGGTGGAGCTGCTACTCTTGGAGCTGCTAAATTATTTGGTAAAGAAACAGTTAAATCAGCTGTTAGTACTATAGCAAAATCAGCAGCTATAAAAGGAGGAAAACCTTTATCTAAAAAAGCACAAAAAGAAATTACAGAAAAATTTTCTAATGTTCTTTCTAAGACAATGAAGTCGACAGGTTTAAAAACTGCAAAAGCAAGTAAAACATTTGAAAAAAGTTTTGCTACAAATATAAATGCTAGGATAGTCCAATTGCAAAAGTCTGGTCAAATTAATTCAGCTCAAGTTGATGCAATGAGAAAAATGGCTAATGTGGTTGCTAATAAAGGTGTTCCTGTTCATACTCTTCAAAGTTTAGCTTTTGCTAAATTCGGTACAGGGATGAAAGGAAGATTCATGGGTGAATTTCTTGAAGATGCATTTGTTTTTTCAATTGCTGACGGAGCAATGAGTATTACTCAACAAGGTCAAAGAATATTAAGAGATGAACAAGATTCGATTAATTTTGGATTTGGTATGGGTGGAGTAATGAGAGAAGTAGCTTTTGGTTTTGCAGCTGGAACTGCGGTAAACGTAGGAGCTTCCTATTTCAAACCTGTGGGAAAAATGTTAAAATCTAAAGTTGATTTTGGTCAAGGAGTTAGATCTATTTTAGGTAAGAATACATATAAAGATAAAAGTTTAACGTATTTAACTGGCCAATTAACTCATATGGCAGAACAAAATAAATATAATTTAAGATCTACTAGATTAAATTTTACTAAAGATGGTGAAAAAAGCTACATAGACTTAATGAAGTTTAATAAAGGTAATGAAAAACTAACTAAAAAATCACTTGAAAAAGAACTTAGAAGAGAATTTGGAGATGATGCAGAGAAAAAAGCTATTGATTGGTTAATGTCTGAAAGAAAACAATATGGTAAGGATATAATAAGAGAGTCTGTAAAAGAAGGTTTTGAAAATTATAAAGTTTTATTTCCTAGAATGATGATGACTGGTGCTATTATGTCTGGAACTCAAGGTTTCCAAAATTATATAGAAGCAGGAGATCAATTTGAGTTTGACCCTACAGACTATATATCTAATTTTGTTATTGGTGGATTCACCATGAGAAGAGGTAATTTCGGTAAAGTAGATATTGACACTAAAATACAAAAATTAAGAGAAGGACTAGATGCTTTAGGCGTAGAGTCTAGTAATACATTTTTTGCTTCTAGTTTATCAGGTGGGAATGAAAGATTTGGAGTAGGTCTACTAAGGGATAATCCTGAATTAGCAAAATTATTAGAAGATGAAAGAATTGTTAGCGATGAAGATGATAGTATTACAAATGATTCAATGGCAGAAAATGAAAGAACATTTTTAGATCTTGATTCAGGACAACCAATTGATCCTTATGGCGGTAGAATGAATATATTAAAAGGATTAATGGATGAAGACTTCAACCATGTAAAGACATTAAATCAAATAACAGATAAACAAGCATCTAAAATTATTAAATTATTAGATTCTCAAGGTTTAAAGACTGCTGAAGATTTTGATAAAGCTTTACAAGATAGGGTAGGTGAAGCAACATCGGGTATGGAAGAATCTCTTGTAAGCGTATTAAAAGATCTTAATTCTGCTAATTTAGATGATCCAAATTTCTCTATTAAAGAAAATAATCAAGGTATTACAATTCCTGCTAATTTAAAAATTAGTAATGAGCTTCTTGAAAGAGCTCGTAATGGAGAATTTTCAGAATGGTTATCTGATAAAAAAGGATCTGAAGCTGAAGAAGAATTATTAGACGCTGTAAGAAGTATTGAAACTGTTATAGCTGTTACTGAAGGTTTAGGTAGGACTTCTTTTGATACTTCTCAAAGTGTTAATAAAATTGATAACGCTTCTAATTTAAAAACAATATATGATATTATAAGAAAATCTGAAAATAGTATTGACGAATCTGTATCTAATAAAGATGGTAGGTCTAGTTTTAAATTTACAGAACTAGAATCTTACATTATTCCTATGATGAGAAATATGGGAAACAACAATACAAAAAAAATAATGAGCGTCCTTTCTGAAAAGAATATGGATTCAAAACTATTAACTTTATTTGAAAATGCTGGTATCTTAGTTAAAAAAACTGGAGAACCATATAAAATAATAAACGATTATTCTTCTATAAAAACATCAGATGATGCTAGTAAAGTTGATTTAGGTAAAATACATGGCATACTAAAAGCTTTAGGAGAGTTTGAAATAACAGAAACTCCGAATAACCAACAAGTAGAAATAAGCAATGTAAATAGTCTAAAAGGTCAATTAGGTAGTTTAGGAGTAAAAGTAGACTTATTAAATAGAAAGAATTTAGAGTTCATGTATCAATTAGTTTTAAATGATATAAATAAAATTAGATTAAAAAATTCTGTTGTTGATCCTTCTGATGTAGATTTTATTATTCAACAATCTGGTGATCCAAATCTTAGTATTCCGGGAGTATTAGACGATAAAGGAATAAGGAATTTTCAATTAAAGAAAGTATCTATACCTAGTAATTTAGAATTAGAAAATAGGTATAATACGATATTAAGTAATTTAAAGAAAACTAAAGTTGTTAATATAGTTTCTGATGTTGTCCGATTAAATCCTGAAGATGCAGATGTTTTAGAGAAAAAAATAAATAATATTTATTCAACAGATAGATCATCTGATAATATAAAAATAGAAACATTATTTGAAATGATGTCTAATAGAAAGTTGACTACAATAAAACAACAAATGCAAGAACACATTCTTCAATTTGGTGATCAAGCTAGAATAGACATATTGAATATGTTAAAGCAACAAAATATTATTGAAAGAAATGTAGATGGCGATTTAAATATAATAGAAGACAATTTAACTATAGAAAAATTTGAAACAATAAAACAATTTGTAAATAGAAAAGGAATGCCTTCTGAATTAGTTCAACAAAGAATTGATGAAAGAAAGGAAATAAATAGAAAATATATAAAAGATTCTAGTGATGTAATTAAAAACCCTTCATTAAGTATTGATCAATTTTTTTCAAAATATAAATTAAAACAAACACTAGATGATGGATCTATAAATTATGTTAGTCATGCAGATTCTGATAATATTGATAAGAAAAATTTATTTGATAGTTTAATATTTGAAGATAGTGATGAAGGAAGAGTAATAAATAGAAACTCTATACAAAGAATTGCTGATCAAATAGCAACAAAAGAAAATGTAGATTTTAATAATTTAAAACTCGAACAAAAAGAAAAAGTTCTTGCAGATATTAATCAAATAGCATTTGGTAGTAAAGATAGAATCTCTACTGTTAGAAAAATGAGCATTAGAAATAACGAGTTATCAATTGATGAAAATAAAGAAATTATGCAAAGGAATCCTGTTCATTCTTACTTTGAGTCTTTAGATTTAGATTATGGAATATTTGATAATACTATTGTATATACAGAATTTAATCAAAATGGAAACTTAGTAGAAAAAACATATAATATTCTTCAAACTCAAAACATTCCATTAAGCCTAGTAAATCAAATACAAAAAATAAGAGATAGGGTTTCATCTAGTTTAAATAGTAAAAGTTTAAATCCTTCTGACCCTATTTCTCCTGAACCAAATGATATAGGTATAAAGAAACTAGATGTTTATGATGGAATGGATAGTATTATTATTAATACGAGAGATCAACAAAAAATTGTAGATGATTTTTATCGATTTCACAAAGAGCACGTAGACAAAGTAGATAAAAAAACAAGGAATGTATTAAACAAATTGAAAAAATCATTTGATAATGCTGAAGATATATACAAATATAAAGAAGACAAAGTCGAATTAGCAACTAGGTTTTTAGTATTTGAAGTAGCTTTTAAGAGTAAAGAAAATGATGTTTTTTATAAAGTTCTTAATGAAACAAATCCTGAACAAGTAGACAAATATGTAAAAAGAATAAAACTTGTTACTACAAAGAATTTTGTTAGACCGACTAAATCTTATTTAGAATCAATAAAACAAGCTAGAGAACAATTACTAGGTAAAGAAGATAAAGTAGTAAAATTAATTAATAAAAGAATAAGAAAAAAAGGTCATAATGTTGTTGTTTGGGATGATGACTCTTCTGAATCAATGTCTCAATTAATCAATGATTTAAAAGAAGAATTTCCAGAGTTTAAAGATTATAATCTTAACAATATAATAGGTACAGCTCATTCAAAGGTTTCTGCTTTTGATAGTATATCTTATCTTTCTAGAGATGCTATGATGGAATATCATTCTTATTTAGGTCACGATACAAATTCTACAAACCCTATTAAACCAGTTATTTCATCCCAAGGTGAAGGGAAAACTCTTTTATATGGTAAGACTTTGTTTGTTTATTCTCCTGCTCTAGATGGGTTCTTTAAAAACAATCCAACAGTAGATATTTTACTTACTAAATCTGGTGCAAAAGCATACGATGAAAAAGATGGTGAAGAGTCTACAATAAAAAATGTAAGATTTGATGATTTAAATAAAGAGTCTTATTCTTCTTTGATAAAAACTATTGATATAGATGCTTTGGGTTTGAGACCTGAGAAAGATGCAAGTTTACTATCAGCTAGTGTTTCTGATGCTGATTATAATTACATGAATTTAGATGAACATTCAAAAGCATTTTCAGAAGTAGAAGGTGAATTAGACGCTAATCTTAAAACAATGAAAGACATAATGTCTGATCCATATAGAATGAATGCCTTTATGAGAAGTAAAATGGAAGAAGGTAAGATTCCTCAAGACTCTCAAGAAGGTTCTTTGCAAAACTTAAGTAATTTAATGTATTACTTGCATTTAAAAGACTCTGCAGACCCTACAGATTATAGTATAAATCAAGTTCAAAAATATTTAGCAAAAGAATACATAGATACTATATTTTCTAATAGAAGAGCGATTACAAATAGAGTTTACGATGAAGACCCCGGTGTATCTTTTAGGTATGGAGGTCAAGCACCTCTTGTTGTTTCTGGTAAAAGTCATTTGGGAGAAGGTAAAAAAACTAGATTACTACCAACTCTTTTTAATGATCAAAATAAAATGATTCTTAGAGGTCAATTAATGTTACCTCATAAAGAAAAAGATACTAAATTATCTCAATTAGGGACTAAAGAAATTAGAATAGTACAAAATGAAAAGGTTTTAACTGTATCGGAATTTATTAATGAAGCTAAAGCATCTACAGAAATAAGCAAAGAAAGTATTGATGTTTTAGATGCATTTGAAGATCAAATAAAATCTGATGGTACTTTAGGTTCTGCTCATGAAATGATTAATGCAATATCTCAAGAAACAGGAACTAGATATGAAGTAGGTGTAATCTCTAGAAGAAATCCAAGAACAAGACCAAACGATATTACATTATTAGGTTTAAAGGGATTTTTAGAAGAAAGTCAGGGGTTGGGTGTAGAAATTAATAGTTTTGATGTTGCAAATGTTTATGAAGGTGATTATGATGCTGATAAAGTAGATTACTTTTTTGCTCACGATGATTATATGTTTGATTATATTAAAAGAAATCAAGCTTATTATGTCCAAGGAATTGATCCCTCTGAATTACAAAATTCTCCTACATTTACTTTCCAAATGGAAGCTTCAGATTCTAGGTCTTCTATTTTATCAAAAATTGGTAGTTCAATATCTTATAAACAAGGTATTGGTATTGTTCAAAAAACTCCTAGAAAAATAAATTATTTACAAAATTTAGGGAGCAATGAATATTTGTTTGATGATGCACAATCAGAAGCTTGGGAAGATGAGATAAGAATTAATCCAGAAACTAATGAAAAGATCGGCCCTTCATTGCTATATAAAAGTGGAGACAATCAATTTGTAACTGTTGACACTCAAACGTTAGCTTACTATCAAAGAGCTGGTTTAGAAATTCAATATATTTTAGATGGATCAGGAAAAATAAATAAAAACATAGCATCTGATATTTATAATTGGGCTGATAAATTCTTATTTCCAAAAAATTCAGAATCAATTTCTCCTAAAAAAGCAACGAGTACAGATATAAATGAAATTATAAAAAATGGTCAAACTCCAGATGGCAAAAGAGTTAGAATATTTCAAAAGTTTACATTAGACGAAAAAAGTGGCAAGTATAAAACATCAACTGAACTTAACAATGCTGACAAATTAATTATTAAAGAATTTTTAAATCAACAAAATAAGTTATTAAATGCATTTGGAGATCAAACTTATACGGAAGGTTCTCCTAGAAAATCTACTTTTTACGATTTATATAATGGAAGTAGAGTATTTAGAGATTTTCACAAAGATGTATATAAAGGGTTAGAAAGGCAATTATTTTATAAAAAGAAACCATTATCTAGTAAAGATAAAAAGTATTTAAAAGGTTTATTAAACCCAGAAAGTGGAGCATTTGAACCTATTGAAAGTAATATTAAAGAAATATACGATGGAGAAGGTGGTGGTTATTTAGATAGAATGGCTGTAGCAATTGCTAAAAGCGAATTTATGGAAGATAAAAAACAATCTAATCTTGATATAGAGACATATGTTGAAGTAGATAATTGGTTCAATAATATGTTGAATACGCCTTCAGATGATGATGGGAACTTTGAATCAATAAATAAAAAAGAAAGTGAAGAGTTTATTTTAGATGTAGAAGAAAAAATAATTGATTCTTCTATTGATAAAATCAGTAAAGGGATTGTTAAGGACACAAAAGAATTTAATTCTTATATAGCAACTATTAAAAGATTGTCTAATAAAAAGAAATTTATTGAAAAAAGTTCTTATGGATGGAGATGGAAAAAACATAAAATAGATGGATTGAATTTTGTAATAAATAAAATGCAAGAAAATGTTCAAAATAAATATAAACAAAATATTAAAAACATAAATCCTTTTAATTTAAAGTATAAAAAATATATACCTATTGAAGATAGCAATCTAGTTAAATCTATTATTCACTCTAATTCTTTACATGCTTTTTTAAAGAAAAAACATTTTAGTGATTATGATAGTTGGACTGAAACTTTAGGAGTAGACACTGATGCTCGTAAAGACTTACAATCAATAAAAGATTTTAACGCAAAAGTTTTAGGTGGAAATACATTAATAGATGACATTATCCCAAATGGAAAGAGAACAATAATAACAGATAATCGTATGTTTGATTATATACAACAACATAAAACTGATATTAGTAACGTTTGGGAATTAAGACAAAAATTCTTATTAAATAAAATAAACAAACATGGTATAAATTTTTTATATGCTTATATGGAGCCTACTAGAGACAGAACTTCTATAGGTGTATTTAATAATAGAGCAATTGCTATTCCTTATAAAGAATCAAAAAGATACTCTCATGGTATTCAATTACTAACATCTATGGCTCAAGGAAATGAGAAGTTATTTGATTCATTTGAAGGTGTTATGGTGAAAGATTATCAAACAGAATCCAAAGGACATTTAATAGATATTCTTAATGCTAATGAACATTATAGAAAATTCTTTACTAAAGATGTTGAATTAATGGACTTAACAGATCCTTCTTATGATAATTATCCTTTAATGGGTTTTGATAAAAATACAGAAAATAGATTAAATACTAATATGGATTTTAGTTGGTCTGCTAAAATGTTATCATCAGATCCATTATCTACAATAAATAAATCTACAATAGAAGTATATAGAGATTTTGTTGAAGTGTATACAGATAAAACTAATGAAGATTTTATTGAATTTACTACTAAATTAAATGATATTGACGAGTATTCTGCTAGAACGGATTATGTAAATCCTTTAAGATATATGGAAAAAAGGTTGTCTTTAGATGAATTATTTAGAAAATTAAGTAAAGATAATGTATACGATGTTATTGGACAAGATGGAAAACCTAGTAATATGTTAGAAGATGATAAATATTTAAATAATAAATTTTTTAAATTCAAACCTAAATTAGTTAAAACTAATCAAAAGTTAATAAGTATGATGAAAGGAATGAGAGAGATGAAAAATGAATTAAATAGATCTGTTAGAGAAAATCCAGCGGGAGATTCTGGGCATGAAACTATTAGAACTATAAAGGAGATAGCAGATTGCCTGTAGATTGCAATACTATAAAAAATCCATTAACATCTAGGTTAATAAATGGAATAGAGGATTGGGCTAATAATCAAGAAACTCAAGATAATGTTAGAGCTCCTTATCAAGCTGCTATATCAATGTTTGAATCAAGATTTAATATCCCAATAGAAGCAGCTGCTTTATTAGGAAAAGATCAAACTAGGAACTTTTTAAGTACAGGAAGTATTGAAAGATTTAAACTTGACTTAAAAGAATATGTCGGTAGAGTAAAAAAAGGTTCTTTAACTGGATGGGAAGCAACAGAGAAGTTTTTAACTGGAACAATGTTAGGTAAAAAAGATCCTGTTTTAGCTGAAAGTTTAAAAGAAATAAGAGATATTGTAAATAATAATTCATTAAGAGAACAGCAAACAACCTCAGAATTTCTTAGCATTATAGAAGATATAAAAGTTTCTGGAGGTGTTGAATTTGGAACATTTACTGATAGAAAATTTAATAAAGCATTAAAAGAACATAGAAGGCTTCAACTAGCACATATAAAAGCTTTAGACTCTACAGATAACGAATTAAGATTAAAGACAGAAAAAGAATTAAAAGACTTTGAACGTAATGGAAATGTAAGATCTTTTGTTGATTTTGTTAAAATTATTGAAAAAACTATGCCAGCTGCTATAAAGTTAAAATACGAAAATGAGAAAAAATTAGCAGATGATGGAGATAAAGAAGCGATTGATAGAGTTAAGAGATATGATTCAGGCGATTTGTTAGTAAAAATTTCACCAAAAGTTGATTCAGACAAAGAATATTTACGACAAGTAGGCGTTGACGAAAACTTAATAAGAGCAGTAACAAAATATAATGACTTAATGAATAAGTCTTATTCTACTTTAAAATTGGGTATAGACAAAAAAATAGATACTATTATTAAAAAAATAGAAAACAAACAAGGTTCTTTTGATTCTATAGAAAAACTACAAGAACTAAAAGACAATCTAAAGTCTAAATTAATGCCTAAGTATAAAGAAGATGGATACTTTCCTCATTTTACTAATGAATTGAATGCAAAATTTATGGACAAATTAATGCCATATTTTGATAAAATGGAAACTTCTCAAATTGATGGTAAGCATAAATCTAAAGACATTGACGATATAATTAATGAGTTAAATGTTGCAATACCTTCTTTTGCTAAAGCTAGAACTCAAAATACTAACTATGATTATAACAGAAATTTTGTAGATGTTATTAGTACATATATTCAACAGGTAAATAAATTTAATACAAATGCTTTCTTAACTGATTCACATCTTAAATCATTAGATCTTGCTAGAAAAATGTATGGAGAACCTAAAGATTCGCAATACTCTGGTAAAATAGTAGACACAATTGAAAGTTTATATGGTTCTATGAATGGAGATGCAACAGTTAAAGGTTCAATGAATGAAATTAAAAAAGCTCTTCTTTCTTATCAATTTATAAATAAATTAGGTTTTAGTCCTAGATCAGCAGCTAGAAACTATACTCAGGTATTAATGAATTTTGTAACATTTGGAAGTTCTAATATAATTCAATCAAGAAAATATTTAAAACAAAACGCTCTTGAATTTAATTTAGATGAATTTTTAAAAGATGCTAACTTGTATATGGATACTTCAGAAGCTGCTATAGAATCTGGAATAAATGTAAAAAGTGCCAATGAAATTAAAATTAGAAGAATGAATGAAGAAGGAAAAATAATTTATTCAGATGAAGGGAGTTTTGCATATAAAGGTTTAAAAGTATTTTCTTCTGGTTTATCTAAAATTGCACAAAAAAGTTCTTGGATGCATAGAACAGTTGAAAATTCTAATAGAAAATTTACAGCTAGTATTGCATTTGGGCAGATTAATAAAGTAATGGACGAAAGTGATAGATTTGAAAGGTATCTTCAAAAGAGAATAGAAAGTGGAGAACTAAAAGGGACTGTTGCTAGTAATAAAAAAAGATATGCAAAAGCTTATGCTAAGAATATGGTTATATTAAATCATTTTGATTATGAATCATACGCTAAGGCTAAAGTAATGAAAGAAGGTGTAGGTCAGTTTTTATTTCAATTTCAACATTACGGAATGGAATTTTTAGAAAGAAACTACTCTGTAATGAGAGAAGCAAAATCAGATTTAAAATACGCTGAATCATTTAAAGATGCCAAGGGTGTTCATAAGTTTATGAATATGGGGTTTGCTTATTTTCTAGCACCTGCTTTAATTAGTTATATTAGTGGGTATAATCAAACTTTAGTAGAGCATACAGGAAAAGAAATCCTAGATGATCTATCTATGATATTATTTTCAGATCTTGACAATGAAGAAGATCGTGAAAAAATAAACAAACAATTCTTTGGAAAAGGCATTATTACTTCTAAGCTTGGCCCTACTGTTGGAACTATATTAGATATAGGTGTAATGACAGAGTTATTAAATGCTGATAATGAGTACCTAGATAACCTAGCTTTCTCAATTGGTGAATCTACAAGTGATAGTAATATGGATATATCAATGCAACAATTAAAAATGATAAATCAAATGTTAGGTAGGACTGTTGATAGATATATACCTATGTATAGTAGAGGACATTTACCAGATGCTATTATGCAGGAAGTATTTACTGCTTACCCAAAAGGAAAAGATCCAAAAACAGGAGAAGATCAAAGGACTTTAATTAGAGACATATCTCCTTTTATAGAAAAAAACTATCCACAATACTTTGATAAAATAAAAAAGAAAAAGAAATCTAAAAAAAGATATAAAAATCTTCCATTATCTTTAAGAAATTCTTTATTATATTTAGAGAAAGAAGGCAAACGTTAGTAGTCTGCCTCCTTACTCCTAGTCAGCAAAGGAGATTATGCTGTAAATCTATCGCTTAGTTCTTGTTCTAATAATGATTCTAACTTTTCTGTTGTTTCTTTTAATGCACTAGCCATTTTAAGTAAAAAAGTGTAGTCGTTTTTTTCTATTGCTAATTCCATATTTTTATTTACTTTACCCATTACTTTTACATAGGATTTAATTGTACTATCTATCATTACTCTTCTCCTTGTTCTGTGTACATTCCGTACATTGTTATTAATATAGCATCAGCATTCCACAATGTAACTTTTTCAGATGTGTAATTACTTGCTATTTCTTTTAATTTATTCTTCCTATCTTTTTTAACTTTAGGAAGTTTCTCTCCTATTTTATTCTCCCAAAACTTCATCCATTTTTGTGGAGATACTTCTACTATTTGTTTTAAGTCTCTAGATGTATGTCCTATTTTTGAATGCAATAAACCCATCCAAACTCCGTAGTTTACTCCAAACTTAAACAAAGAACTTCTTCCATCATGAGGCATAGCATGTACTTTTTCTATGTATGCTATTATTTTTTTTTGATTATAAGATGATCTTGCTATATTTAAACCTATATCTCTACGGACTATTAATTCGTGACATTTTTGAGATCTTACATTTATTTCTTTTGAATTAGTATAGCTTAATGCTCCACTAGCTCCGGGATCTATTCCAATTACTGTTATATTCATTGTGCATCCTTTCTATGTGTATAATTATGAGAACTTTTATAAGACTTTTTTCTATAAGGTTTGTAATATTGTTTTCTAATTTTGTATTTATCGCTTAGTATTTCACCTTTAAATAATTTAATTACTTTATTTACGATAGGGAATACTACCTTTTTTAAATTAGTATTGTAATATTTGCTACAACCTTTGTTTAAAATCTTCTTAGGTATTGCTTTCGGGGATGTATTTTCGATTTCTTTAAACCAATAACATTGATTTTTGACTTCGTAGTAACACCCCCTACAGCTTTTATTATTATCTACCAAGAGTATCTTTTTCTGCTTCTTTGTGGTCGTTATAGAACTTGCATTTATTACCATTGAAACCCATAGGGTAAGTACCTATTTTACCATATCGACTTTTAGCAACAATAACTTCACTTTTGAATTGATTGTACTTTTCACTATCAAAATTGTGTCCATAAAATACAAACATCGCAGCTTCAGCAGCTTGTTCAATTACACCTGATTCAGCATAATCACTCATTCTAGGTCTAGGATCAAATCGTTTTTCAATATCACGATTCAATTGAGATACTAGCAATCCAGAACAATTCTCTTGTTTACATATCCATTTGTAATCATTAACAATCTTTTCTATTTCAAAGCGTCTATCTTTATTTTTCAATCCACTTTCGATTAGTTGAATGTAATCATCAATAACAATGTCTGGTTTATGTTTTGTTATTTCCCTAATAGAATCATCTAGAGTTCTTATATCATCATATGCGATTAAGTCTTTGTATTTCTCTCTTACATATTCAGATACACTTTCTAATGCTATTTGTTTCTTTTCATCTGTTATACCTGCTCTAATCATCGAATAAGTAAGGTCTTGTGATTCCATTACAAATAACTTTTTCATAGTTTCTACATTACTCATCTCACGATTAAATAACATTACACTATAACCTTGTTCGATTAAACCTCTAACAATATTTAACATTAGAGTAGTTTTACCATGGCCTGGTCTTCCTCCAAGAACTGTTAATTCTTTACGAGTCATTCCACCTGCAAAGCTATCTAAGTTTCCAAGACCAAAATTAATTAAATTAGTCTCTTCCTTTACTGCTATTTTAGCTTCATCTACAACATCGGATATATCTTTTATTTTAGAAGGTTGTATGTTGCGTAATTCATTGATTAATCTATTGTGTTTTTCTAGAATGCTACCAACGTCTTTATAGTTCTTAAAACTAGCATTAAGTAAATCTTGAGCAGACTTAGCAGTCTCTCTTTGAATATACTTTTCCCAAACTATTTTAGCATAATGTTCTACTTTGCTTTTACTTACAATAGATTCTTGAAGATCAAGTAAATAAATAGTATCTTTTTCTCCTGTCGATTCAAACATTTTATCACCAACAGTTATAACATCAATTGGTACTTTATTCTTATATAACTCTTTCATTGCTTTGAACGTATTTAATGCATCTTTAGAATAAAAAGCATCATCATTTCTTATCCAAGCCATAGCAATTTCCATTTCTATGTCTTTTCCAACGAGTATACAACCTAATATTCCATGTTCTGCTTCTATATTACATGGCATTACTTTTAATGAAGCAACACCTTCGTCTATTTCTTTCATATTATCTCCTTTAAAACAAACCCATTTGATCACTAGGTTCGTAGTTTATTATTAAGTATTCTTTTCTCTCTTTATTTCTATTTTCGTCCGTAGCTCCTTGATATTTTAAAGTAATAGTTCTTACGTCATACTCTTTATACAAATCAAAGACCTCTTCTCTGTAGTCGTAGGATACCATAAATTTACCACCATTATTATGTATTTTATCAACTTTTTCTTTTAATCTGATATGGTCTTCAGCATTAAAATTATGTTGATAATAGTCTCCTTTATCTGTTGCTATGAAATAAGGCGGATCGAGATACCAAAAATCGTTTTCTTTTGGTTTATACCTATCTATAAGATCTCCAAAGTCTAAGTTTTCTATCGTTGAACCTCCTATCTTTTTTCTTGAATACTCAAACTCTTTCATCCAATTTTTATTCCAATCTTTTACCATTGACATAGGTGTGTGAATTAATTTATTAAAACTATGTCTTATACAATAAAAGTATTTAGCAGCCCTTAAAGGATCTGGTATTTCTATGTGTTGCTTTTCTTTTATTTCTGTACGAAACCCATCAAACAATTCTCTAGACTTAGGCAACCAATCTAAGTAATAAACTAATTTATCTAAATCATACATTATACAATTATATAAATTAACTATGTTATTATCTTTGTCATTTAAAACATTCCATTTTGCTTTTTCTTTTCTAAAAAACATAGATAACCCACCAGAGAATACTTCAAAATACCTATGGTGAGGAGGTATAAGAGGAACAAATTGTTTGCTCAACATATACTTCCCACCATAATAAGGTATTACAATAGGGCAATCGTACCAATCAAGAGATGGCAACTTTAGCCTCTTTGTATGCTAACTTCTTAATCTTAGGATACAATCTCTGTTCTAATCCATGAGTAGAATCTAGATTTCTATTCATATGATGTGTTAATACATTAGTACCTACATTTAATAAATCCCAAAAAGTTCTAGGTTTTTCAATGATAATTTTATCAGTAACCAAAGTATTTGCATAATCTGGAAACATTTTCATCATTTCAATTAAATGATTTTCTTGGAACTTTGTTTCTGCAAGTATCGGAAACTCTTCTTTAAATACAAGTTTTGTTTTATCAACAGTTTCTTCAATAACATTACTAATATCATTAAGAGAAATATTAGATTTAATATGTTTGTTTTTGTATTTACTTGCAACAATTCCTACTACCATGCCATTTAGACATATCAATCTAAACGCACCACCTAGTATATTTAAACCAACAGTTCCATTATAACTATTCATAATGTTAATTTCAGGAGTCATCTCATCTGCTTTAGACATTTTAACAACTTGTTTTGGAAAGTGCCAACTAAATTGTGTTTTTGCACCACCATTCAAGACATTAACTTCTTTAGGTTCACCTCCTAATTTCTTAATAAGTGGTTCTGCTATATTCATAATAGTTTCATTCTTTACAAGTTTGTAACTATTTGTCATACAACTAAGAACTTTATTATTATCTTCTCTTACTATGAATTTATATCCAGTTTTATCAAGTAACGTAACATCTTGTTTGTCATCTAATGGATAACCAACTGCTGGTACTTCTTTTACTGAAAACATTGCGTCCTGTAACATATTACTCTCCTTTGTTTTTATTTGACATTTCTTCTAGTTTTTCTCTAAACATATCTACCGCTACTACCATTAATATCATACCAAGACCTATTAATAATACTGATATGCTAAGTAAAAACATACTTCCTATCCACTCTGCTAATGTTAATATAACCATCATTTTTCTCTCCTATTTTAGTTTATAAACTCCCCTAACATAGCGCCAACCATTTGTCATCGATTTTTTTTATTAAATCAATTATTTTAGGGGAGTTTAATTTATTTTATTATTGGTGGTGTAGATCCTAATCTTTTTCTTTCGTTTTCTACTATAGTATCGTGATTTTTATCTGAATTAGATATTACTGTTCTAAGATAAGCGAATCCTTTACCATGCTCAAAACTTCTTGAAGTATAAAAAGTCTCTATACCATAATCTATTAATTGATCTCTGCATTCTTTAATACCATAAAGAAACTTGTGAAATTCATATCTACTATCTGAAGGAACATTATTTATTATTAGTTTAGCAATTCTAGTTATTTGCTCTCTTGTTCTTCTGTTCCTTACTTTTAGTAAGTCTCTTATATCTAAGCTAATATTTCTACTAGACTTTGATTGGTATCCACACGCAGGACACTTATTCATTGTTACCTTTACAATCTTCACATTTCTCTCTCTTTTTTCCGTAAGTTGGAAAACTTTGATAATGCTTTACTACAAAAGATCCTCTTCTTTTTTGTTTTAGATTTCTCATACTAGCTTTATCGTACTCCCAACATCTTTTGCAAGAACTACAAAACTTTATTTTTTTGTCTGCTCTTCTCGCATCAGTATTACATCTATCAGACTCAAATAAATTAGGGTCATGAACTTTATTTATTAACCAATTCATATATTCTCCTTATATTACTTTAACTTCTGTTGTGCATCCCCATCTATGTTTTCCTAAATAGAAAGGTCTATCTTCTTTATTCACTTGATTAACTTTAGTTACTAGAACAGATGTTGATACTTTTGTATGATTTAATATTACTGCTTGAGTATCCGATTGAGTTCTAATTAATTCTCCTATTTCTATATCTTTTATAAAAGTATATCCATCGCTACATTCTATAATAGGTTTATTAATCAGAGCAAGTTTCGCAAGTTTGTCCGCCATTTCTTTTTTTTTCTTCAGTTTTGTTGCCATTTTCATCGTCTTCTCCTTTGTAAAACATATCTACTATTTTTTCTAATTCATCTATAAGATTATCAATACCATTAAAATGGTCTGATCCTTTATACATTCTTAGTGCCATTAGCATTAACAAAGCTTCATTTTTACTATCAAAAGCTATTGCTGGTTGTTTAGTTTGTGTTCGTGTTTTTTTCATTTGTCTCTCCAGAGGGTGAGGGTGATGCCGAGAGAGAAGAGACAGGACATTGAAGATAATATTAACACCACCCTCGTCTCTAAATTACTGATTTATTATATATAAATACAAGTATTCTCTCTCGACAAACTACTTAATTAGAAAAGTTAGAATGGAACGTCATCATCTACTTCATCTTGAGATAATTCTTCTCCACCTTCCCATAAAACAATTTCTTTTGCTTTAAGAGTAGTTCTTTTCTCTTGTTGATCTAATGGAAGATCTTTAGTATCTCTTGTTATATAACTATGTGTCTCTAAGTCTATAATAACAGGTTTACCAATAACATCTTCTTCTTCTATTAGCACTAGTTTCTTTTTACCATCTGACTCTTCTAACTCAATACCAAGACCCTCTAATAATTTAAAGTATCTACTATTTTTGTTTGCTGAAGATGTATCAGTAAAGATAAAGAAACCATTGTCATAGTATTTTTTACCCGGAAGATGGCTGCACTTTATTTCTTCTTGTACTCCAGTTTCATCTGCGATAGGTATTCTATTACCATTCACATCTAATCTGTATTTATATCCATCCATTTCCCATAGTAATTGAGTCTCATCAGCAGATTCATCTGCTAATTGATAACACATATTAACTATAATTGCTTCTCCTGCTCTAGTATTTACTTCTTTAGTTGTTAAAGAAACAATATGAGCTGGATATTTACCTTCTTCTGTTGGTATAAACTCAGGTCTGTTTGAAGGTTCAAATACTACATCTAGTTCTTTTGCCATTTTTTAAACTCCTTTTGGTTTTGTTATTGTGTATTTTTCCATTAGTTTCTGATATTCAGCTTGAAACTCTTTCATTTCTCCGGTTGGTTTTATTTTACTACCACCACGAAAGTACAATCTAGGTGATACATAAACATCATCTGATATTCTAAAGTATCTTTCTGTTGATCCTTTCTTTGTAGAAACATTACCAGATTTACTTAGAGCTTTCTCTGCTGTTTTAGATAATTGACCAGATTCTCTTAATCTCTTCAAATCATCTTGTTTTATTTTTCCCATTTTATTCTCCTTTATCCTTTAAAGAATCTCTTTCTCTTGTTAGTTTAGACAAAGAACCATTGTAGTTTGCAGTATTTAGAACTTGATCTTTTATCAAACCATGTATCTTTGTCATTTTATCTTCGCTTATTTCAGATGCAACTAGAAGTATTTCTTGCTTTTGATCATCAGATAGTTCAAGATCTTCTATTTGATTTCTGTATACATCATCTGCGATATTCATATACATATTAAATGCTTTCTTAATACAATCTGTATTAGCTGCTTTAACATCGTTACCAATATCAACAAACTCTCCTGTTGCTCTTTTTGTTTGAAGTCTATGAGCAGCTACCATATCACCAGTTCTCCAGATACCTTCATCATACCATTTCAATCTACCATGAACAACGTAAGCTGCTCCACTTAGATTTTCTGATTTATGTATTTCCCAAGACCATCCGGGGAACTCTTTGTCTGCTATTTCTCTCATATATGAATACTCTACATAATCTGCTCCAGCTCTTTGCTTAATGAAAGGTTTTGGAGTTTTCATAAATGATACTTTCTTGTGTTTTATTGTTATTGCTTTTCTAATATCCTCTACATTAGACAGGGATACTTGATCTGTAATAACAGTTGTATTGTTTTCCATTTGTTTTCCTTGTTATTTTTTTAATAGTGATGGACAAATACTACTAAATTGACAATATCTACATTCCCAATCTTCAAAAGGAACACCATACGAAATACCAGCTTCAAGAAGATCAGAGTTTTCAAAGTCTTCACCTGCGTCTGTTAGTATTTCATTTAGTTCCTTCCAATAAGATTCAGCATTTTTTATGTATTCATTGCTTACAATCTGCTCTCTCATTAAAGAAGTATTTTTGTTATACCATATTAGAAACATATTTATTCTAACATCTTCGCCAAACTCTTCTTTAATTGCTAAAGCGTAACTACCTAATTGTAACTTATAGTTAGTATCTGTTGTTGCGACTCGGTTTTCTTTCCGGCCAAACTTTGTTGTCCATTTGTAAGCTGCAACTGTTTTAAAATCATAAAGATTAAACTCAGTTACTTCTCCATCTGTAAACAAAGCTTCTCCAACATCGTAAGTACCTACTAAATTATACTCTGGAACAGATACTTTTTGTTCTGAATATAATTGTACGGCATTTTTTGGTTGAAGTCTTTCTTGTTCTTCTTGTATTATCTCGTTTCTCCAATTAACTGCTTCTTCTATATCACTATGTGTAATAGTTCCAAGTCGAAGTAGTCTTAAGGATTTGTCATCCATTTCTTTTTTATCATACCCGAAGAAGTTATACATTTGTTTTCTATAACAACTACCAGCAGATGATGCATGAAACTCTTCGGAGTCTCTTGCTCTTTGTTTATTTAAATGACTAAGATAATCTGTGTATACTTTGATTAGATCCATATTCTCTCCCTATGGTTACCTAAATTTAATAATATCAATATTTAGAGTCAATTAAAAATGTAAGAGTGTCCGGCTTTTATCTACGCATCGTAAATCTCACACACTCGGTTTTATTAGTGTTGGCTTCAACTCTTACATTTTATCCACATACCAATTACTCTAACTTACTTTCTAACCATCTAACAAATCCAAAAGTATGTGCAATACCTTTAGCTCCAATGTTAAATTGAGTCAATCTACTTAATCCCCAAAATTCTGAAGGTCTATAATATTCGGGATCATATAGAGTTGTCATCTTCCAATCATACAAAGTAATAACTTCATTTGTTTTATTGTTTCTGAAATAATAATCTCTAGATACTTTATATCCATCTGATTCATTTCCAGATCCAAATACAGAATCTACAAGAGAAGGAATTAATTTACATACTCTTTGAAGACTTGATCCTGTTATATCTTCGTTAGTTATTTCTTCTTCTTGAGCGTCAATAAGATAAAAAGGTTCATTATTCATTGCTTTCTCCTTTTTTATTGTTCACTTACTAAATACCAATATTTCTCCCCACAATCATCATCCCATGCACTAACTTCTGATAAGAAGAGATCTCCATGTAAATGACAATAATCTACATCTTTTTTCTTTATTGGTTTATAGTACCCTATTCTAAGAACTCTTGTTCCATCTAAAGAAGAAGTAAACTTTATTTCTTTGTATCCTTTTATCATCAATAGTAATTTAATCTTATCTTCCATGTGATATATAGAATCTTTTATGAGTTCTGCATTTTTATCATCACTATTAATAGGAATTACTGGAGAAACAAGTCTTTTTGTTATTGAGCATTTTCTCTTTTCAACTGTTTTTAGGAATCCATCTTTTTTTAATCCGTTTACTCTTCCACTTACAGCATTTATGTCAAAACCAGTAAGAGATGAAATTTCTCTCAATGAAATACCATTGAATATGTTTTCGACTCTATCACAATGAGATTTTACAACATATAATATTTTATCTCTTTGTGTTTTCATTGTTCCTTCTTTATTAATTTCTTTGTATGCGATTTTACTTGTTGTTGCTATCATTGTTTTTCTCCTCTTTTTTCATTGCTTCTTTGTGATCTATTCTATTTAATAAGTTTGATTTCATTAAAGCAGAACTAAAGAATACATCGATAAGCTTCATCATTCTTTTGTAAGCAACTCCTTTATATTCTAAGTTACCTTTGTTATATGATAATATATACGAATTGACAACTTCCATTTTCTTTGAACTATACATATTTATTTCCTCTTTTATTTTTCCTTGTTTGTGTTTATTCATCCAGTAATTGACATCTTCTTGAGTACCTAATTCTTCAAGCAAACCTTCTTGATCGTTTTTTTCACATAGGTAATCTATAAATCCCATTTTACTCATTATATTCTCCTTTATTTTTTTAACCAGTACTCTAATGTTGGATCATCATCCCAATCTATCATTTCATTCATAGCTTTTATTTGTACATTAAGACTTTGAATCTCAGCATCTAATACAATAATTGCTTGTTCTAAACTTCCAAACTTCTTTACAAAACGATTAATTGTATCTTGTTTATATTTAGACCAGTTAAACTCTTTGCTTTCTATTTCTTTTAAATTTTTAAACAACATCGTTAATCTCATCTACTAAATTTGCAGCCTCGTCTTGTATTGAATTAGCACGATAAAAAAGATCATTGATTTTATCTACATACTCTTCATTTTGTTTGTTTAATCTTTTTAGTTCTTCTACAATATTAGCATAAGAAATAATTTTACTTTCATTAACTTTCCGTCCGAAGTCTTTAACTAATTTATCTTTCGATTTACTTTCTAATTCCCAATTAATTATATCTTTATATATATCACTTGATTCTTTAACCATAATCTATTCCTCTTTTGTTTGATTTTTTGTTTCGTTTAATTGATCTTCTATTTCTTTCAAGCATTCACTATACCCAATATAATAACCTACTATCTGATCTAAGTTTTTTAAATCATCATAGTCTTTTTTTAATGGTTCACCAAAAGAAGTTATATATTCTTTACAATGCTTTACTTTTTCATTTACTCTCTCTAGTGTCATTAATGCTCTGAACTTGCTTATCTTCATATTTTTTCCTTTTGTTTACTTACTTATCTTCATGCCATAGTTCTTTTCTAAAGTATTTAGAATTGAAATACATAAACCTCTTTCTTTAAATATTTCTTTTAGCTTCTTACTATGATAACGAGGGCTATAATTATATTTAATAAGGTCTAGCCTTCTCATTTCTTTTTCAACAAGATTAAAAATATATTTTTCTTGGTCTTTATTCATCTTTACTATTCCTTTTGTTTATTTAAATTAAAGTTTAGACGAGGGCTGACTTAGTATAAAGCCTGATTCCATACTTCTCTTTATTCGTAGGTCTATGTATAAATACACTTCTTATAGAATAAATACAGATGGTGTCCGCTTTTTGCAGATTTTAACTAGTATAGCTTTATACATACCAACCCTTTGATTCATCGACTTGCCGAGTCTAGTCTAAGTTCTTGCACTGCTGACTTCCGAGGTAAAGTAGAACTGCGGAGTCCTTATACATTACAATCAACAGCGCAAAAAAAATTTTGATCAGTTTATACCGAGTAGCCCGTTATCCCTCTACGGAAATAATCTAGTTTTAACTCTCTTAGACACATTGATCAAGGTCTAGGCGACTAATTACCAATCACTTCTTGTACTACCATAATGTTTAAACATTTTAAATAATAGCAAAGCTTTCTTACCTACTCCTCTACATTTATTCAATTGACTTTCGTTAACATTTTTAGTAGCATTATATAATTCATCTAAATTTAATCTAGAGCAATACACTTCATCTTCTTTCCCAATACATTTATCTAACGCAAACAACAATGGATTAGGCAACAGCTCGTACGACTTAATCGGTTCTCTCAACATAATTACTCCTATAATGTTAATACCCAAGTTATCTTAAAATTACTATATATATACATAAACTATCTATGCGTCTGTATGCATACAATATAGGCTACTAAACACACATTCTAGACATATATGTTGTATCTAGACAAGTAGTTTAATGTAGTTAAAGTTAAAATAGTAATGGGAGCAAACTTAATTACTCCCACCCTAACTATCCTATTGTTCCAATATGAACTGTTTCTTCTTCTACTGGAGCGTATACTGGTTCATAACCATCTGCTACACACATATCATTTATCTCACGAAGATTCATTTCAAGAGCACGTTTAATGTCAGACTTAGATTGTATTGACACACCAAACGCACGATTCCACCCACGCTTAACAGGTGCTTTAAGTATCTGATCGAGACTACTTAACTTCAACTGCTGAGCCTTCTCAAGGTAGTAAGACCTTGGAACTTTTGTAAAAACTTCAGCTTTCGCTGCTTGCTTAGACATAACTTTCTCCTTTATGACTATTGTTAATTAATTATCAAAATAATAATCAAATCAAAAATAACTAAAATTAGTTATATCAAAACCCCCATATAGGGGGTATATATAGAGAAAAAGGCTACTTATCAAAATCCTACAATTTTTTTAGTAAATAACTGGGGTTTGTACTTGTATTAGTATTGACCTATCATTTAACTTAGTGGGTGGTTGGGCAAGGGAAAATAAAGGTATATATGAATAAAGAGATAATAGGACTATTAAAAGAAAGACTTGAGAAAGGGAAACGAGAATACAATCAAGAACTTAATCCTTTCGATGGTAGAGTATGGGAAATAGAAGCTTTAGAAGAAATATTAGATGGTATGATATATACCGCTACATCTATATTAAAAATAATACATAAAAAAAAAGTAAATGGCAAACCTGATAGAAAGTATAGCAAATCTGCCTCTTAAAAAACAACAAGACATATTAAGTAGTTTAACTAATAAATTAGTTGCTATTGAAGTAGATGATAAAATTTATTTAATACCCGAAGAAATAAGCGATTTAATTGATGGTCTATCAGAGCAAGTATTAATATTAACAGATAAATTAATATGGAAAGCAGAAGAATAAAAAACATAAAACACTTTGTATATGATGATTTAGAAGAATTTAAAAAAGATCATCCTAATACAGTTGTGCATCCTGATTGGAGAAAAGCAGACGAAAATAGTTGGGTGTATAGTGACGATGATAGAATTGTACAATTATTAAAAGTTAAAAAAATGGTAAGTCATCATTCAGATACAAAAAACTATAAATATGCAGATGGATGGGTACGGACTGTCGTAGGTAGTTTTATTAATAAAAAATCTACAAAAATGGATACAGACTTTTCTAGTCACCCTAATAGATATACATTTTCTAAAACAATAAAAAACACTTCCGAAAGAGTACATAAAAGAACTAAAATCACCAATAAAGAAAAAGACTTTGCTACAAATGTTGTTGTAGGCATGGGTGCTTTAGATGCATATAAAAATGCTTTTAAAGAAGAGTCTAATCAAAAAGCTAGAAAGAAAGCGACTATATTATTAAAACAGGAAAGAGTAATGGAAGAAATACAAAAATCAGTGCTTGACGTTGCAAAAGGTTTAGGAATAGACCACGAATATATATTAAGTAAATTAAAACATCTTGCTGATTATAGTGAAGATGATAACATAATTTTACAATCTGCAAAAGAATTAGGTAAAATAGTAGGAACATCAAACAACAATATAAAACAAAAAGAGGTAGGTCTAATGGGTGTATTTCAAGGGTTCTCACAAGAACAATTAGAAGGTGCGTCTAGAGATCAAAAACAAATCGAAGGAGAATCCAAATGATATGTCCTTATTGTAAGTCTGCTCATACTAAAAAAAATGGTACAATTAAATTAGGCAGTAAAAGTCACATGAAAGGAGATAAACCTAAACAACAATATGTTTGCAATAGTTGTAAGAAAAATTTTTCAATAACATACGAAGTATTAGAAAACACTCCATATGCTAATAATAGAGATGTAGAACCCGGAGATGTATTAAGTGTTAAAAGTAAAAAGACATTACGAGTTCATGGATTAACTGATGTTCATGTAGGAGCAGTAGAGTTTGATAGTGAAAAGTTTCATCGAGCTGTACAAATGATTGCAGAAGATAAAGATGCAAGATGGTTTGGTAATGGAGATTTACTAGAATTAATTCCACCTAATTATAAAATTAGTCAAGACGGACAAGATATTCCACCCGATGAACAATACCTAGAGTTTATAAGATTAATAGAACCAATCAAAGACAAGTGTTTATTTATTCGAGGGGGAAACCACGATTATATTAGGTCATTTAATATATTAAACTTTGATGTATGTAAAGTCCTTGCCGAAGCAATGGAAGTTCCTTACTTTAGAATGCCCGGATATACTAAAATAACTATTAAAGATAAAGAATATAAATTAGTTAGTGGTCATGGTAAAGGTGGAGGTAAGAATGGAGATATGGAATTAGATAAAATGGCTTCAGTATATAGCGAAGGAGATGTATTTTTCTTAGGACACAATCATCAATTATATGTAAAACCTATGCATAGTTTTGTTGTTAGTAAAGATGATCAAGAAGAAGAAAGAAAAAAATGGTACATAAGAGGTGGATCATTTCTTAAATATGCTGATTACGCTAGATACTCTTTTTATCCTTTAGCAAGAACTGGATGGGTTACTATGGAGTTCTCAGAGAAAGGAGTCGAGTGTTGGGAGAATTAAAAAAACCTATAGACGATGTACCCAACGAATTAGAATTAGATGAAGCTATTGTCTATTTAAAAAAATTAGATAAGATGATTTCTCAAGATTTTATATTGTACAATATGACTTCTACTACATATTATAATATTAAACGGATGCAAAAAATTATAAGAATGTTAGAAATTCCTGAAAAAATAAAGGAGCAGGCATGAAGAAGAAAAACACAATTACTAAACACGATCTAAGAAGATCTATAAAAAGTATATATCAACAATTAAGTTTTGTCACAGAAAGACTTAGAGTTACTGAAACATTATTTAATGATTTTATAGAAATGGAAAAACTAGAAGATAAATTTAAAGACCACCTAGATGGCAAATATCAACAGTCAGAACATAAACAAAGCTGAAGAAGCATTACAATTAGCGTATAAAGACCTTATTTCTTTTGGTAAATTATTTTTACCAGATGATTTTATGAGGTCTGAAACTCCATTTTTTCATTATGAAATATCTGATGCAATAGATGATAAAGAAGTAAAACAAACTGCAATCATAGTTCCAAGAGGTCATGGTAAAACAGTTCTTACTAAAGCTTCTATTATAAAAGATTTTGTATTTGCAAGTAAAGAAAACTTTTTATTTTATGCTTGGGTATCCGCTACACAAAAATTAAGTGTAGGTAACATGGATTATATTAAATACCACTTAGAAAATAATGATTCTATACGATATTATTTCGGGCCAATGAAAGGAAAAAAATGGACGGAAGAAGATATAGAATTAGTAAACGGATGCAAACTTATAAGCAAGTCTAATGTAGCAGGTATTCGTGGTGGTGCAAAGTTACATAAAAGATACGACCTTATTGTTCTTGATGATTTTGAACATGAAAACAATACAATAACAAAAGAAGCTAGAGATAAAAATGCAAACTTAGTTACTGCAGTTGTTTATCCTGCTATTGAACCACATACAGGAAGACTGAGAGTTAATGGTACTCCAGTCCATTATGATTCTTTTATAAATCATTTAATAAATAAACACGCTAAAGCAAAAAAAGAAAATAAGTCTTTTGCTTGGAAAGTAATTACATATAAAGCTTTATTAGACGAAACTACTCCATTGTGGGAAGGATGGTTTCCATTGTCAAAAATAGAAGAAAAGAAAAAATTCTATGCAGATTCTGGACAACCTCAAAAATTCTATCAAGAGTATATGATGGAAGTTCAATCAAAAGAAGATGCTATATGGAGAAGAGAACATATACGATATTGGGAAGGATACTTTAAACACGAAGATGGTGTTAATTTTTTAATAAAAGACAATGAAGAAATCCCAGTTAATACATTTATAGGTTGTGATCCTGCTACAGATATTGATACAAAACATTCTGATTATAGTGTAATAACTGTTATTGCAATTGATGGAAATAATAATTTATATGTATTAGAATACGAAAGACATAGAAGTATTCCTACTATTGGATCTAAAAATCCAGATACAGGAGAAGTATTAGGCAAAAAAGGTGTAGTAGATTTAATATTAGAATTACATGAAAAGTATAATTGTAGTTCTTCAACTGTAGAAGATGTTGCTATGAATAGAAGCATATTCCAAGCGTTAAACGATGAAAGAAGAAGATTAAATAAATTTAGTATATCTGTTATTCCTGAAAAACCGGGAGGAACTCAAAAGCGAAATAGAATTTATTCTGGTCTTTCTGCACGTTTTAGTACAGGAACTGTATATTTAAAGAAAAATATGTTTGATTTAATCAACGAAATCCTTACTTTTGGCCCTAAGATGGCTCACGATGACACAATTGAGAGCCTTTATTACGCACAAATTCATGCTTTTCCACCAAACATGAAAAAAGATAAAAAAAAGAAAGGTTGGTTTAAACCAAAAAGAAAAGCAAAAAGTTGGTTAATATCATAGGGAGTTAAAATGACTTTAAGTAAAAATCAAAAAAAATCAATTAATAAAAAATGCAGTTCTTTTAAAGGTGAAAGCAAATCTAAATGCATTGCAAACGCAAAAAGACAATATAAAGAAGCAAAAGCAAAAAACGAACAACATGGAAAAAATATTGATAAAATAGAAAATACATATGAGAAAGAACAAAATCAAATAAAAAAAGATACAAAAAAATATGGAAAAGCTGGGGCAAAAGCATTATCAACTATTCGTTTTAAAAAATCTAAAGAAGGAAAAAAATACTCTAGTAAAGGAACGGAAAAACGTAGAGATGTTAAAACACAAAAATTTCCATATAGTAGATAATTATGTATAGATTTGGAAAAAAAAGCAAAGAAAGATTAAAGGGTGTAGATTCTAATTTAGTAAAAGTTCTTAATGAATTAATTAAAATAATGGATGTAACCATTATAGAAGGTGTGCGGAGTAAGGAGCGGCAAGAGCAATTATTAGCACAAGGGAAAACTAAAACAAAGTAT
>Ga0209194_1000385_pt1 | contig 36674 bp, 33 predicted proteins | sample COGITO_mtgs_1004_FD_184787 | JGI IMG/M metagenome (GOLD analysis project Ga0209194, IMG submission 184787) | Pelagic marine microbial communities from North Sea - COGITO_mtgs_100413 (SPAdes) (version 2) | ecosystem: Environmental > Aquatic > Marine > Epipelagic ...
TACTAAGAGCCTTGAGCCACCAAAGGCCCGGAGCAATTAGAAGCCTTTAGGGCTTTGGCGCTGCCGGAGCTGGTGGCATAGCAGGCGCGACATTCTCTGGATGCAGTTGTTTGTCCCAGGGGGCCTGACTTTTGATCTGTCCTGTGTAGGCGCCGTATATAATGGTGCCAACTAACATGACCGCCAGGCTGACACGCAGGCCTAAGGCATAGAGCAGACGTTTTTTGTTGCTGCCCCCAAGATCCTTGACCAAAAAGTTTAAGCCGCCAAACAGGCTGGCTATCAGGGCGATAAGCAGTATAAGCATGAGAGTCTTGAGCATAATGGTCTCGGGTTAAAGGTAATCGAAAGTGGAATGTAAACATAAATGAAAACTGACCCACATCTTAACGCGGAAACCTTTTCTTGGCAGCCAAATGCCAAGTTATTGTTCCTCGTGCTGTTAATGATGCCGCTGTTAATCAGCTTGGGTTACTGGCAATTAGATCGCGCTCAAGAAAAGCGCGAGATATTGGCCGAATTTAAGTCCAATCAAGAATCCCAGCCGGTTGGCTTTGAGCTGTTAGATAGCAGCAAAAATTTGCAGTATAGGCAGGTTCAATTTGTCGGTGAACTAGATGCATCGCGACGTGTTTTACTGGATAATCGCGTCCGCAATGGCAGGCCTGGCTATGAGATTTTTGAGGTCCTAACCTTAGCCAGCAGCGAGTTAAAGATACTGGTCAACCGTGGCTGGGTGCAGGCATCCCTAGATCGCAACCAGCTGCCTGAAATAGCGCCGGTGACCGGCCGAGTGCAGTTGCGGGGATCCCTCTACAAGGTTTTGCGCGGTGGCCTGCAGTTAGATGATGGTGTCCGTGCTGTCGAGAACTGGCCAGGGCGCGTAGGTTGGATCTCCACTGAGCGCGCCGCAGAAATATTTGCCGATGAGTTTTTCACCTACCAGTTGCGATTGGATAGCGACTCAGTTGGCGCATTAACCACCGGTTGGCCGACAGTGTCGGTACAGCCAGAAAAACATACAGCCTATGCAGTACAGTGGTTTGTTATGGCCTTGGTATTGTTGCTACTAACTATCAATGCCAACTCAAATTTGGCGGCATGGTATAAATTTAAAATGGCAAAAACAGAGAGTGAAGCTTTATGAGTGACGCGCAGAGAAACCAAGGCCCCCGCAACCGCGGCATGAAGATCCAGATTTGGATTATGTTGATTATGGTTGGCGGTGTGATGGTGGCTGGAACATTGATGCAGCCAGAGTCGGAAGAGCAGCGCCAGCAGTTGATGGCCACCTTAGGTACCACTAATCAGGGTACACTGGTTAAGCCTTCTGTAGATGCCCGCAGTGTATTTCCTGCCAATCCTGATAAGGCGGAAAAGTGGAAGATTGTTGTTGCTGGCGGTGAAAGCTGTGATGCTGGCTGTAATGAAGTGATCTTGGATACCCGTTCAGTCCATATTCTGATGGGTAAGTTAGTGCGTCGTGCTGAGCGTGTTTATCTCGCCGATACCACGCAGCTTTCCGAACAGGAGAATGCGGATTTAAGCCTGGCGCACCCGCACCTGACAATCCAAACTACTGGCCTGAGCGAGTTTAAAGCACTGTTGAAAAACACCTCAGCAGACTGGGATATGACAGACACGCGCTACTTCGTTGTTACGCCCAACGCTGAGGTTATTCTCTATTACACCCAAGACGATGACGTGATGGGTCTGTTAGATGATATAAAGCACCTAATAAAATATTCACCAGACCGTTAATTACTAGATCGCTAATTACCTGACCGTCAATTACGAGACTTCAATCAACAGACAGGTCTTTGGAGCTGAATCATATGCAACAAACTGAATTAGAAACAACCGGCGTAAGCTGGCGCGACTACCTAGAGTTGTGCAAGCCGAACGTGGTTGCGCTAATGATTCTGACTTCTCTGATTGGCATGCTCTTAGCCACTGATGGTTTTATCTCTCTGGATGTATTGATTCTGGGCAACCTTGGTATCGCTCTTTGTGCCGGCTCAGCTGCTGCGGTTAACCATATTGTCGATCGCAAGATTGATGACACCATGGCTCGCACCCACAATCGCCCTATTGCTCGCGGTCGTATCAGCCCCAAAGAAGCGATTTTGTTTGCTGCCCTCACCGGCTTGGCAGGCATGGTTATCTTGCTGGTGTTTATCAATCAGATCACCGCTTGGCTGACTCTGGCGTCATCTATTGGCTATGCCTTTGTCTACACCATGTATTTAAAGCGCGCGACGCCACAGAATATTGTGATTGGTGGTTTGGCTGGCGCAGCGCCACCGCTGTTGGGTTGGACTGCAGTCACTGGCGAAATCCACTATAACGCTCTGTTGCTAGTGTTGATCATCTACGCCTGGACGCCGCCGCATTTCTGGGCTCTTGCGATTCACCGCAAAGACGATTACGCCAAAGCCAAGATTCCTATGCTGCCAGTAACCCACGGAGAGCAGTACACCAAGATTAATATAGTGCTCTACACCCTGCTCTTGATTGTGATTACAGTGTTGCCGTTTTTGACTGGCATGTTCGGCTTGCTGTATCTGGCTGGCGCGCTGGTGTTGGGTGCAGGCTTCTTGTACTGGGCGCTAGTAATGCTCTACGGCGATGTTGATGACTCGGGTATGAAGACCTTCAAGTATTCAATTACCTATTTGATGGTGTTGTTCGTGATTATGTTGCTTGATCACTATCTTATAGAGACCACACCGATTATCTAACTGGCTGCTTTTACACACCGCTGTAGGCCTTTATTTGCTACGGGCGCTTTTGGAGAACATCTTCATGCAACAACAAACACGTATTAAGCTGACCGTTTTCGTCATCCTCTGCTTTATTGTTTTAGTGATCTTTGGCTTTGCCTGGAAGATGCGTCAACCGGTTCCCATGTCTGCAGAAGATCTGCGAGTTAATGGCGCTATTGAACTGAGCACGCCACGCATTTTCAGTGATTTTGATCTCATTGATCACAATGGCGAACCCTTCACCTTAGAAAACTTTAAAGGTGTCTGGAGCATAGTGTTTTTCGGTTTTACCAACTGCCCGGATATCTGCCCCACCACTCTGTCAACGCTCAACGCGATGTATGAAGATCTGGGTGACAGCGAAAAAGAAAACCTACAGATCGTGATGGTGTCTCTGGATCCCGAGCGCGACACGGTTGAGAAAATGGCTCTCTATGTGCCCTACTTCAACGAAGACTTCATTGGCGTTACAGGCAATCCCTACTCTATATTGGGGCTCAGCACGCAGCTTACTATTGCCTACACCAAGGTGGATCTAGGTGACGACAACTATACCGTCGATCACAGCACTCAGGTGGTGTTGATCAATCCGAAGGGCCACTACCATGGGTTCTTTAAAGCGCCCCATGGTGAAGTGGCTATGCGTCAGACCTGGCGTTCGATTAAAGACACTTTTGCCCGCTAATTTCGCTGGCGAACCATCAGTGAAAGAGTAAACAGCAATGCGCCACAGACCACCACAGAGGGGCCTGCTGGCGTATCGCTATACCAAGACATCGCAAGCCCCATCACCACAGTCAACATGGCAATCAAGCTTGCCATCACCGCCATCTGCTCCGGTGTACTGCTGACTCGTCGCGCGGTGGCCGCGGGAATAATCAATAGCGCCGTAATCAACAGCACCCCGACAATCTTCATGGCAATGGCAATCACCAGAGCCGTAATCAGCATCAGTGCAGTGCGCACCGCAGAGGTTTTAACCCCTTCAACACTGGCCAGCTCTTCATGGACGGTGATATTGATCAGCGGTTTCCACAGCCATAGCAGCAACACAATGACGGTTCCCGCTACCCCATAGATCACCCAAAGGTCGTTCTTAGTGACTGAGAGCAGATCGCCAAACAGCAGCGACATCAGGTCGACGCGCACATCCGGCAGTAGAGAGATCAGTACCAAGCCTGTTGCTAGCGCCGAGTGGCTGAGAATGCCTAGCAAGGTATCCAGTGACAAAATTCCGTGCTGTTCCAGATAAACCAGCCCTAGAGCAATTAACATGGGGATTGCCGCTACGGTAATGCTGATATTGATGCCCATCAGCACGCCGATAGATACGCCAAGCAAGGCCGAGTGCGCCAATGTGTCACCAAAATACGCCATACGTCGCCATACCACAAAGCAGCCCAGGGGCCCGGCAACCAGTGCCACGCCCAATCCGGCGACTAAGGCATAGAGTAAAAAATCAGTCATGGCTGCAGCCCTCCCCGTGTTGGTGCTTACCCTGTTGGTCGAGCACCTCACCGTGAATACTGTGCTGATGATCATGGTGATGGGCATAGATAGCCGTAGTCTGACCAAAGATGTCGATATAAGCCTGATCCTGCGTCACCTGCTCAGGATTACCCTGGCAGCAGATATGCTGGTTTAGGCAGATCACATGGTCTGTGGCCGACATCACTAGGTGCAGGTCATGGGAGACCATCAGTACCCCGCAGTTAAGCGACTTACTCAGCTCGGCGATCATTGAGTAGAGGGCATTCTGTCCAGTAACATCGACCCCCTGTACCGGCTCATCGAGAACCAGAAAGTTGGGATTGCGCACAATCGCCCGGGCCAGCAGAGCCCGCTGCATTTCGCCACCAGAAAGGGTCTGCACCGGCGTATTAGCTAGATGCCCTATACCGACCTTCTCCAGTGCAGCATGGCATTCACTGTGTGAGGTGTTGGCCAGCTGTAAAAATCGGCAGGTAGAAATGGGTAGTGTAGGATCTATAGTGATCTTCTGGGGCATATAGCCGATCTTGAGATCCTCTGAAGGCTGCACTGAACCACTGTCGGGCTTTAGTAGGCCGAGAATAATTCTCACCAGAGTCGACTTACCTGCGCCGTTGGGGCCAATCAATGTGGTAATCTCGCCGCGAATCAATTTCATGGAGATATTCTCCAGCACAGGCCGCGCGCCAAAGGATTTACTGATTTGCTCGAGTCGAATAAGCGGTTTAGTCATCTATTTGGTTCTCTGAGCTTGCAAGCTCGGTTTGAGCTGCGGAAAGGCTGCAGTTAGGACATAGGCCAAAAAGCTCTAAAGCCTGACTCTGTAGTGTAAAATTCGCCTTATCACTGGCTTTTTGCAGTAGTTCATTAAGGCTGTTGTGGGCCACTTCAGCGGCGCTGCCACACTCAGTGCAGAGCATGAACAGATTACTGTGGTCACTGCCGGGAAAAGGGCAGCCTATATAGGCATTGAGTGAGGCTATGCGGTGTATCAGTCCAAGTCCGAGCAAAAATTCAATGGCTCGGTAAATAGTCGGTGGGGCAATAGATTTACCGGATATTTTGGCCAGCTGGTCTTGCAGCTGGTAAGCGCCGAGAGGTTGGTGGCTCTGCCAGAGTAGTTGCAGCACCGACTTCCGGGTTGGCGTAAGCCGCGCCTTACTGGCGGCGCAGAGTTCTTCTGCACGGCTCAGAGCCGCATTGATACAGCGGCCGTGGTCATGGGGCTGGTGAACTAGTCGAGAGTTGGTCAGCATAGAACGTTGGTGCCTGCCTAATAAAATAGTGATCAATGGTTATAAATTTAAATGCAATGTTATAATATAACAATAATATCTGTTTATACAGTTATCGATGCTTTGGGGCATTACAGCGAATGATAAAAAAGACACATTTAACTAAAGTGATACATTATAACATTTTGCTGAAGGTTGTTACCTTTTTGAGCCTCTTGACGGCCCACGCAGCTCTGGCCACCCCCGAAGTCGCCAAGCCTTTCAGTACCCAGCCTTTTAGTACCAAGCCACTTATTATCACCACCATTAAGCCTCTGGCAATTATTGCCCAGTCCGCCGTTGGCGATCAGGCCCGCGTGGAATATCTGCAGTCGGCGGTGCAGTCCGCTCATGCCGTATCGCTGCCAGTTTCGGCCCTGAAAAAAATTGATCAGGCGGATCTGATAATTTGGATCGGCGAGATGTTTGAGTCTCGTATTGCTAAGCCTATGACGCTATTGTCCGCGGACAAGCGCATTACGGTGATGCAGCTGCCGTTGATTGCGCCAGCAGATGCTGATCATAAGGCCCCAGCCGATAACCATAGCGATCACTCTCATGGTCATGAGCCCTCAGCCCATAAAGAGCCTTCAGCGTATAAAGAGCCTTCAGCGCATAGACAGCCCTCAGCCCATAAAGAGCCCTCAGCGTATAAAAAGCACTCCAGTAACAGTGATCAGCATGGCCTAAATTTTGACCCCCATGTCTGGCTAAACCCAGCAAACGCCAATCTAATCGCTGCAGAAATCCAGCAGCGCCTGCAGTTACCACGGAAAGCCATCATCAGCGTCGAGCAAATTGCCGATCTCGCCGCAGCGCTTGCACCTCTAGGTGACAAGCAATTCTTAGTCCATCACGATGCCCTCGATCATTTCACCAGCAGCTTCAAGCTCCAGCCCGGACTTTCCATCCGCGATGCCAGCGGAGCCAGTCAAGGCGTCAGAAGCCAGTATCGTCTACGTCAGGACGCCATAGCCTCTAAAGCCAGTTGTATTTTTATCGAGCCCCAGTATGCCGACCGCGATGCTCAAGTGATTGCCGAAGAGCTGTCTCTGCCGGTTGCTGTGATCGATATTCAGGGTCTAGATCAGGGTCTAGACCAAGTTAGAGACCAAGTTAGAGTGAGCGACGCTTATGTAAGCTTCATGCAAACTTTGGCGATGCAGTTTAAGAGCTGCTTTAACGGCTTGTAAAGCGGCCCTCCAAATCTATCAAGTATCAACAGGCTCGGGAAAATCCTGTATCCTGCAGTTTCAATATTTATGCTCTTTTTATTAACAACTTCGTGGAAAATATGGACACTACTACCCCGCTGATTCTCGTCGATGGCTCCTCTTACCTCTATCGCGCCTACCACGCACTGCCGCCGCTGACCAACAGCAAAGGCAAGCCCACCGGTGCGGTTAAAGGGGTGATCAATATGATGCGACGCCTCCAGAAAGACTATCCGGATAGCACCCATGTGGTGGTCTTCGATGCCAAGGGCAAAACCTTCCGCGACGATATTTACACTGAATACAAAGCCAATCGCCCGCCAATGCCAGATGATCTGCGTGAGCAAATCGCGCCGATTCATCAGATCATTGAAGCCATGGGTATGCCCATGTTAATTATTGATGGGGTAGAGGCGGACGATGTCATTGGGACTCTGGCTTTACAGGCGACTGCGGCAAAACAGGCAGTAGTGATCTCCACTGGCGATAAAGATATAGCCCAGTTGGTCAACGAACATATCACGCTGATTAACACTATGAACAACAGCGCCATGGACAGGGCAGGGGTGATTGAGAAATTCGGCATTCCCCCAGAGCTGATTATTGATTATTTGGCCCTGCTGGGTGACAAGTCGGACAACATTCCCGGTGTCCCCGGTGTCGGTGAGAAAACCGCCTTGGGATTACTCCAGGGCCTAGGCAGCTTGGATGATATCTACGCCAATCTAGATGACGTAGCCGGGCTCGCTTTTCGTGGCGCCAAAACCATGTCCCCCAAGTTGGTGGACAACAAAGAGCTCGCCTACCTCTCCTACAAGCTTGCGACCATTAAAACCGATGTAGAAATGCCCGTGCATCTGTCTGAGCTAAAGAACGGTGAGCCGGATAAAGCGGCCTTGCTGAGCTTATTCAAGGACATGGAATTTAAGACATGGATCGACGAAGCTCAAACCAATTCTCAGGGTAATTCTCATGCCAAGCCAGCGGCAGCAGCCAAAGGCCCAGTAACCGATGAGTTAGATGACCTTATTTCAGCCCCTGTTGATGCGCCAGTGGTTGTCAAAGACTATCAGGTGGTTTTAACCGAGCAAGATCTGGCTAACTGGGTCGACAAAGTAAAAGCTGCCGAGTTAGTTGCTGTGGATACTGAGACCACCAGTCTCGATTATATGCGTGCCCAGTTGGTGGGGATTTCACTGTCCACAGCCCCGGGAGAGGCCTGCTACATTCCCTTTGCCCATGACTACATGGGTGCACCTGAGCAGCTAAAGCCTGAATTTGTCCTCGAGAGCCTCAGGCCCTATTTGGAAGATCCTGCATTGACCAAAGTCGGGCAAAACCTTAAGTACGATATGAGCGTCTTGGCCCAACATGGCATCACACTGCGGGGCATCGCCTTCGACACCATGCTCGAGTCCTATGTTCTCGATTCCGTGGCCAGTCGCCACGATATGGATAGCTTAGCCCTCAACTACCTCGGCGAAGAAACCATAAAATTTGCCGACGTCGCCGGTAAAGGTGCGGCGCAACTGACCTTTAATCAGGTGGCTCTCGAACAAGCCGGACCCTATGCCGCCGAAGATGCAGATATCACACTGCGTCTGCACCAAACTCTGTGGCCGCGAGTGGCCGCCGAGCCGACCCTGAAAAAAGTCTTCGAAGAGATTGAATTGCCCTTAGTGCCAGTCCTGTCTCGCATCGAACGCACTGGTGCACTGGTGGATGACACCCTGTTATTTCAGCAGAGCCAAGAGCTGTCTGCGCGGTTGGGAGAGCTGGAAATCGAAGCATGGGAATTGGCTGGGCAGCAATTTAATCTCGCCTCACCCAAACAGCTGGGTGAAATACTCTTTGAAAAATTGCAGATTCCAGTACTGAAGAAAACCGCCAAGGGCGCGCCTTCCACCAAAGAGGAAGTGCTGCAAGAACTGGCATTGGATTATCCCCTGCCCAAGGTGCTTTTAGAGCACCGCGGTCTGGCGAAATTAAAATCTACCTACACAGATAAGCTGCCCACAATGATCAATTCGGTCACCGGGCGCATTCACACCTCCTATCATCAGGCGGGAACCGCCACCGGGCGACTCTCTTCATCGGACCCCAATCTGCAGAATATTCCTATTCGCAGCGCCGAGGGCCGCCGTGTGCGTCAGGCCTTTATTGCTGCGCCGGGCTGCAAGTTGGTCGCAGCAGATTACTCTCAGATCGAGTTACGCATTATGGCTCACCTATCCGAAGATCCCAGTCTGCTGGCGGCCTTTGGTGCAGGTCAGGATATTCACCGAGCCACGGCTGCAGAAGTCTTTGGTGTCGACACCGACGAAGTGACCATCGACCAGCGCCGCAGCGCCAAGGCGATTAACTTCGGCCTGATCTACGGCATGTCAGCCTTTGGTCTGGCCCGCCAGCTGAATATCAACCGCAAGCAAGCGGCGGAATATATTGAGCTCTACTTCACTCGCTATCCCGGGGTGCAAAACTACATGAACAATATCCGCCACACCGCGGCGGAAAACGGCTTTGTTGAAACCGTTTTCGGTCGTCGACTCTACCTGCCAGAAATAAACGCCAGCAATGGCATGCGCCGGCAGGCTGCCGAGCGCACTGCGATCAATGCGCCGATGCAGGGCACCGCGGCGGACATTATTAAGCTGGCGATGATCAATGTGCACAACTGGCTGGAAAGCAGCGATTTAACCAGCAAGATTATTATGCAGGTGCACGATGAATTGGTTCTCGAGGTTCCAGAGTCGGAGATGGATGAGGTGAAGAAAGGCCTTAGCGAACTTATGGAAGGCGCAGCGGAGTTATTGGTGCCGTTGGTGGTAGATATTGGGGTGGGCGACAACTGGGATGAGGCGCACTAGTCATTTTCGACGGACTAGGCACTCAAAAGGGCGAGTGAAAGCTACGCTTGCCTGCAAGTTTAAAAATATTTTCACTTTATTTGAATTATTTGTGAACTATTTCGTTTCAGCCTGTCTTACTTAGGGCAAGACATGATTGCTTACTCTCCCCCAACCTAAGCAACTGCAACGCTGAAACTCCCAAGCAAAGCAACGCAGACCCCGGTTCAACTTTGAACCGGGTTTTTTTTGTCTGCAGATTTTACTCTTTTTTACGAGAAGCTCGGCTCGGGAACTCGATGAAAGGGTTATCTATCATGTTGCGGGATCAACAAAGTCTGAGTTCATCCAGTGAGCGAGCACCGACTCCAATTCTGGCAGTCCTAACTTCTTTAACGAAGAAAAAGTTTGCACACTCAATAATGTGCAGCCGGGATCCATATTGCGCAGATGTCGTTCGACCATTAGCAGGGCGCTCTGCCCTGGGCCACGCTTTAACTTATCTGACTTGGTCAGCAAAATATGCACAGGCAGGCCCGCTTGGGCAGCCCAGTTGAGCATCTGCAGATCGAACTCCTGCAGCGGGTGGCGAATATCCATTAGCAACACTAAGCCAGCAAGACTTTGACGCACTTGCAGGTATTCGGCCAGGTCTCTATCCCACTCGCGCTTCATCTCAATGGGCACTTTGGCGTAGCCATATCCGGGAAGATCCACCAGGCGTTTGTCATTGCCCAGATCAAAAAAGTTAATCAGCTGGGTTCGCCCAGGGGTCTTGCTGGTTCTGGCCAGTCCGCGGATCCGCGTAAGCGTATTAATGGCGCTGGATTTACCGGCATTTGAACGTCCAGCAAAGGCCACTTCACAGCCACTGTCTTCAGGGCATTGCTTAATTGAGGGGGCGCTGGTTAAAAATGTAATGCGCTGATAATCGATATGATTTGAATCCATGGATAAAGGGTCACTATCTGGCTGTAAGAGTTGGCGCATATTGGTATATAATGCGCCGGCTTTAGCCGACATGGCTAGGGTACTGAAAACAGTAGTTGCGCGAACGCAACCTATTCTAGCCGATTGCACGAGTTGATTAACCATGAAAAAAAGCTTTTTAACGATTATTTGTCTGGTAGCTACATTTGCAGCTACTCAGGTTTTGGCATCTGGCGATGCTGCAGCAGGAAAAAACAAAGTAGCAACCTGCGCTGGTTGCCACGCAGGAGACGGTAACAGCATGGTTTCCGCTTTCCCTAAGCTGGCTGGATTGGGCGAAAAATACCTCTACCGTCAACTTCAAAACATCAAATCTGGCGAGCGCGTTATTGTTGAGATGACCGGCATCCTCGACGCAAACTCTGATCAGGACCTGCAAGACATGGCTGCTTATTACGACAGCCAGCAGCGCAGTATTGCGGGCGCGCAGGAAATTACCATGATCGGCTATAGCGATCCTGCTGAAGCTCTAGAACTCGGCGAAGATCTATACCGTGGCGGCAACATTGAGACTGGTGTGCCTTCCTGTGCTGGCTGTCATTCGCCAACGGGAACTGGCAACGGGCCAGCTGGTTATCCTGGGCTGGGTGGTCAGCATGCCGACTATATTGCTAGCCAGTTACTCAAGTATCAAAGTGGCGAGCGCGCCAGCGGTGCTAACGCCAAGATTATGCAGGGTGTTGCTGAGCGATTAAGCAATAAAGAAATTAAAGCAGTAGCCAACTATATTTCTGGGCTTAACTGATTTTAAATAAGACTGCGCTCCTCGAGTGATTGCAGTCTGTTTTAGTTTGCGAAAACATTTAAATAGTTTTACAGGAGTTTCTTATGTTGCGACGTATTTCCAGTTATGTTTTTTTACTGCTTCTACTGCCCGTTTCACTGGGCTGTGCAGCTGAAGACAGCGCATTTAAAGCTGGTGTTGACTATGAAGTGTTGCCCCAGGCTGTAAGAACCGCGAACCCAGCGAAGATTGAAGTGAACGAAGTCTTTGCCTACAGCTGCGGTCACTGCTTCAACTTTGAGGCGGTACTCGAGCCCTGGGTTGCGACACTGGCAGCTGATGTGGATATGCAGCGCACGCCAGCAGTTTGGCAGCCGGCCATGGAGCTCTATGCTCGGGCTTACTATAGTGCCAGCATGTTGAAGGTCCTGGATCAGGTGCATATGCCTATTTTTGAAGCCATTCATGTTAAACGCGAAGCGATTCGCTCAGAGCAAGATCTGACTAAGTTTTTTGTCGCCGCCGGTGTTAGTGCGGAGAAATTCACTCAGGTGTACAACTCCTTTGGCATGAGTAGCATGGTCAACCAGGCCAAGGCACGTATGCGCGGTTACCGCACTCAGGGTACTCCAGAGATGGTGGTTAACGGCAAATACCGAGTCAGTTCGAGAATGTCTGGTGGTTTTGAAGGCATGATAAAAGTTGCCGACTACCTGATTGCCAAAGAGCGAGCTGCCGCGTTGTAATTGCGCCCGCAGCTCTCTTGTGTACTGCAGGCCTTTTAGGCACTTTGAACAAGCCCTGCAGCAGGTTTTACCCTGGCCGTAATAGGCCAGACCAATAATCATAATGAGCAAAAGCACTTTATAGACTGGTCCAGCCCGATTAAACTCTGCGCCAAATTTGCCATCTCTGATAACTCTTATCAATAAAAGAAGCACCGCAAGCCATGAAGCCAATTACTAAACCCGCTAATCCCAATTTTTCATCGGGCCCCTGTTCTAAGCGCCCGGGTTATGACCTCAATAATCTTGATATTGACACTCTGGGTCGCTCGCATCGCTCCAATGTTGGCAAACTTGCACTGGGTCGTGCCTGCACCGATACCGCAGAGATTCTCGGTTTACCTGAAGGTTACAGAGTGGGCGTAGTTCCCGCTTCAGATACCGGCGCCTTTGAGATGATCATGTGGTCCGTGCTCGGTGCCCGCCCAGTGGATATCTTTTCCTGGGAATCCTTTGGCAGCGGCTGGCTTACAGACGCCACTAAGCAGCTCAAATTAGATAACCTCCAGAGCTACACCGCAGACTATGGTCAGCTTCCGGATATGACTCAGGCCAACCCAGATCACGACACCGTGTTCACCTGGAATGGCACCACCGCTGGTGTCAAACTGCCGAATGCCGACTGGATCAGCGACGAGCGCACCGGTCTGACGATCTGTGACGCCACCTCCGCCGTTTTCGCCATGGAAATGCCTTGGGAAAAGCTCGATGTAGTCACCTACAGCTGGCAGAAAGTCCTCGGTGGCGAAGGCGGCCACGGTATGTTGATTCTCAGCCCTCGTGCTGTCGAGCGTCTCGAAAGCTACACGCCAGCCTGGCCTCTGCCAAAGATTTTCCGCCTCACCAAAGGTGGCAAGTTAATTGAAGGTATTTTTCGCGGCGAAACCATCAATACACCGTCAATGCTCTGTGTTGCCGACTATCTCGACGCCCTCGATTGGGTGCGCTCGATCGGAGGCCTGCCAGCCGCGATAGCCAAGTCCAACGCCAACCTCGATGTGATCAAAGGTTTTGTCGAGAGCCGTCCTTGGGCACACTTCTTGGCTCAGGAAGCGGAGCAAGTGTCCAATACTAGTGTTTGCCTGATCCTGGATCTGGAAGCTGATCAGGTTAAACAAATTGTTAAATTGTTAGCCTCAGAGGCCGTTGCCTACGACATAGGTGCTTATCGCGATGCCCCGGCTGGCCTGCGTATCTGGTGTGGTGCCACAGTTGAGGCTGCCGACCTGGAAGCATTGCTGCCGTGGCTGGATTGGGCTTATAACGAAGTTAGCGCGTAAAGAATAAGTTCGTAAAGAACAAGCTCGTAAAGAAAAGCCGCGTAAAGAAAAGCCGCGTAAACACTCAGCGCGCTAACAATGCCATCGACTGAAAGATAAAAGACTAAAAACCGAGACCACAAAAATTATGTATAAAATTCGTACCTACAATGCCATTTCATCTAAAGGCCTAAGCCGCTTTCCCACCGACAGCTATGAGGTGTCCAGCGAAAGTACTGATGCAGATGGTATTTTGTTGCGCAGCCAGAAACTCCACAATGAAGTGCTGCCTGAGTCTGTGGTTGCCATTGCTCGCGCAGGTGCTGGTACCAATAATATTCCTGTCGCCGAATACACTGAGCGGGGCGTGGTCGTATTCAATACGCCAGGCGCCAATGCCAATGCAGTAAAAGAATTGATTGTCGCGGCACTGCTGATGGGCTCGCGAGATATCTACGGTGGCATGAACTATGTTCAGGGCCTGACCGAGATCACCGATTCAGGCGAGATGGGCAAGTTGCTGGAAAAAGAGAAAAAGAATTTTGCCGGTGGCGAAATCAAAGGCAAGACATTAGGCGTTGTCGGTCTTGGAGCCATCGGCTCTATGATTGGTAATCTGGCTCTAGAGTTGGGCATGAATGTTGTTGGCTATGATCCTGCGATTTCTGTCGAAGCTGCATGGCAGCTGTCGAGCGATGTAGAGCGCATGGAAAATCTTGAAGCGCTGCTGGCCTGTTCAGACTTTATTACTCTGCACGTTCCTGCAATCGCAGCCACTAAGCACCTAATTAACAGCAAGACTCTTTCTGGCATGAAGAGCACAGCAAAGATTCTTAACTTTGCCCGTGAAGAGATTGTCAGCAGTGCCGATATGGTTGCTGCCCTGGATGCTGGCGTAATCGCTGGTTATATCACTGACTTCCCGGCTCCTGAGTTGCTCGGTCGCGACGACGTATTGTTGATGCCGCACATTGGCGCCAGCACTGAAGAAGCGGAAGAGAACTGCGCGGTAATGGCTGCTGATCAGCTGATGGACTTTCTTGAGAATGGCAACATCCTCAATTCGGTCAACTACCCGAAGATCAAAATGTCACGCAACGGTGGAACACGTATTACCTTCACCAACAAAAACGTGCCTAAGGTTCTCGGTAGCGTGCTTTCTGTATTAGCCGACGGCGAAATCAACATTGTCGATATGGTAAATAAGAGCCGCGATGAGATTGCCTACAATATTATCGACATCGAGGGTGACCTCAACGACAGCCTCAAAGCCCAGATCGTCGCAGTTGAAGGTGTTGTTCACGTACGCGTTATCTAGCCACTTATTGTCTTAGTAGGTTCTCTGCTGAGGTGGCCGTCAAGTCACCTCAGTGGAAAATAGCTTCCCCCGCACTGTGTTGCGATATTCCTTCGGGCTGTTGCCAGACCAGTGTTTAAAGCGCGACGAAAACCAACTGGCATCGTTGTAGCCGCTGTACCCCGCAATCTCCAAAATGGTCAAATCCGTGTTCTTTAAAAGGTCACAGGCAAAGGTCATACGTACATCCATCAGATAATCTCTAGGCGTCTTGCCTGCCGCCGCGACAAAACGTCGATTAAAGGTCCGCGTGCTCATACTAAATTGCGAGGCCAAGTCGGGGACCGCCAACTGCTTACTAAGATTATCCTGAATCCACATCTGCGCCTGAACAATGGTCTCGTCGCTATGGATTGTCTGCTGATCACTGAGGCTTAGAGGCTCGGTTAAATTGCGAATCTCGTGGAAAAAATTTCGCTGTGCTTGACGCGCAATCACCCGGCCAAAGATTCGTTCCACCTGGTGCATGATCAACTCGGCCATAGCGTTAATACTCGCCGCGCAAAAAATATTTCCCGCCTGCGTGGTGAAGTGCTGACGCGCCAGTTTGACCTTGGGATAGCTGCGCTGCAGTTGATCAAAATAGTGCCAGTGAGTGGTCGCCGACTTATCGTCCAGCAGTCCCGCCTCTGCTAAAAAGCAGACGCCCGTGCCCACAGCAGTCAAGCTGCTATTGCGCTGATGTTGCTCTTGCAGCCAGGGGATATAAGCGCGATTTTTCAGCACAGCCGGGCGCGGATTGCGCCACAGTGCGGGGATATGGATCAGGTCGCTGGTAAAGGCGTCGTCTATAGAATGCGTCGGATTGAGCTGGAAACCAGCAGAGGTCTGCACCGGCTTCCCATCAGTACTCACCCAGCGGATAGTCAGTTGGGTGTGGGGGCCTTTGCTAGCCCGCGCCATGGCCTGGGCAAACTGAAAGATCTCAGCCGCCAGCGTGGTACTGGAGACGAGCATATTGTCACAGAGTAAAAGACTTAGGTTAAAGGTCATAGTGGCGGCAATATAGCATGACATGGCTTATATCTTATATATTTTGGCTAATTACTATTAGAAATCTCTGTCAGCCCTGCCACACTGGCGGTCACTTAATGGCTCAACTTCAAGGACGTTCCTATGCCTAATTCTCTTCCGGTTATTGTCGGATTCGGCGGCTACAGCGCCGCTGGACGAAGCTCCTCTCACCAGGCTTTTCGTCGTATGATTCTCGAATCACTTCCTGCTCAAGAACAGGTCAAAACCGTGGTTGGCCTAGCCTGCTTGATGGCTCAGGTCACAAAGCAGGGTGAAGGCTATTGCGATGAGCACGGCACCCAGTTGAGCGCAGTCGAAGTGGATAAGCAATTTCGCCAGCAGGTACTCGATGGCACGTTGATTCGCAAGATTGAATCGTTTGATCCGGCTAATATTCCAGGGCATAAGAAGATTACTCTCACTGATAGTCCCGACCAGACGGTTAAGTTCAGCATGGTCAAGCGTGATCTACCCAAGGTACCACCTCAGGGCTGGCAGATCCGCGATCTTGAAGATGGCAATGTGGAAGTGACAGCAACGGGCTCGAGTCAGTATTTGGTTGAGTCGCCCTACGAGCTTATCGCCAAGGCTGCGGGACAGTTGCCCACCGGCTTTAATCCCTCGGATCACTATAATAGCCGCTTCCATCCACGCAGCTTACAGATGGCCCTGCTAGGTGCCAGCGACGCCGTGCATTCCATTGGAATTCCTTGGGACAAGATAGCAGCATCAGTAGCACCAGACGAAGTGGGCGTTTACTCATCTAGCGTATTAAGTCAGATGACCGAAGAGGGTTTCGGTGGTCTGTTGCAGGCGCGCTTGCGCGGCGGCCGCACCACGGCCAAGCAGGTGCCTTTGGGTCTAAACTCCATGCCCGCGGACTTTGTTAATGCCTATGTCCTTGGTAGTGTCGGTCATACTGAAGCCATTACCGGTGCCTGCGCTAGCTTTCTCTATGTGCTCCAGGCGGCAGTGCGGGATGTCCGCAGCGGTCGCCGTCGCGTGGCGATTTTGGGTAATGCCGAAGCCGCTGTTACCCCTGAGATATCAGAGGGTTTTGCCAATATGAGCGCTTTGGGCAGCGATGAAAACCTATGTAAGTTAGACGGCACGGAGACACCTGATTGGCGTCGAGCCAGCCGTCCCTTTGGCCACAACTGCGGCTTTACCCTGTCTGAAGCGACTCAGTATATTGTGCTTATGGATGATGCTCTGGCTTTAGAGCTGGGTGCCGATATCCATGGCGCCGTACCAGAGGTATTCATCAATGCTGATGGCGTTAAGAAGTCCATCTCCGCACCGGGAGTGGGCAACTATATTTCCTTTTCCAAAGCGGTTGCCGCGGCAATCAATATTGTCGGTGAAGACAGCGTTAAGAAGCACAGTTTTGTTCATGCTCATGGATCCAGTACGCCAGCCAATCGCACCACGGAATCCCATCTGATCGAGCAGGTGGCTACGGCTTTTGATATCTATGATTGGCCGGTAACAGCGACCAAATCCTATGTTGGCCACTCCCTCTCTACAGCCAGTGGTGATCAGCTTACCTCCGCGCTAGGAACCTTTAAGTACCAAATGATTCCCGGGATCAAAACCATCACTGAAGTCGCGCCAGACGTGGCTCAGGAGCGCCTGCGCTTTCCACTCCAAGATATGGATGTCAGCGCTAGCAAGATGGACGTGGCGTTTATTAATTCAAAGGGCTTTGGCGGCAACAATGCCACTGCAGTTGTACTGTCACCTGAGAAGGTAGAAGAGATGTTGGCCGTGCGTTACGCGGATCGCTTTAATGCCTACCTAGCGCAGCGGGATATTACCCGGGCTGTTGCCACTGATTATGCCGCTCGTGCCGATGCCGCCCAGCTGGATGTGATCTATCGTTTTGGTGAGGCATTGATCGAAGAGGCGGGAGTAACCATTTCTAGTAAGGGTGTGCATATTCCAGGATTCGCTCGCGATGTTATCTTTGATCTTGAGAACCCTTGGCAAGATATGCAACAAAGCGCCGCAGCCGTTCAAGCACAGCTCGATCCACTCTGCGTGCCTGATTAATCCAGCGCTCAGGGTCTGCCACAGCGCCGTCGCTACTGGCGCTGTTGCTTTCAGCTTCATCCATCCCGTCGATCAGCAGAGTTTTGATTAGTAGAGTTTTGATTAGTAGAGTTCCGCCATGCACTGCGATAAGCTTTGCTGGCTGATCATTGTCACTGCGCAATAGCAGAGGTCCTCCAGAGGCGCCACTTCTGGCATCACAGTCATGTAACAGCAGCTTTTCACTGGCAAATTGAATTGAACCGTATTGTTTGCAGTCGGTTGATTCGGTAAGGTGATTTTGGCTGCTGTTATAGCCCAACAAAGATAGCTTCTCATTGCCACTAGCTCGCGACTCGCTCAATAGCAGGGCGGGCTGTTGCAGCGCCCGGTCTAGGGCTACAAAAACAATATCACTTTCCGATTGAGCGATCTTATTGCTATTTAATGGGTCGAAGTTGTGCTCTGAAATGGTTTTAAAAGAAATGGCACTTAAGCGTTTATTTTTCGGGAGATAGCTGCAAGAAGTGTATGGTTTTCCAGATTTTACGTCGAATAGAATATGTGCTGCGGTGATAATAATAGACTGATTGGCATCTGTGGATGGACTTTTGATATGAGTCGCGGTGCCTCTCAGCCCGCCATCGCAGATAATGGTGCCAACGGCAGCCATAGCATTGGACTCTCTTTGGCTCCGTTGCTCGGGGCTCAGGATCAGACGCTGATCTTCGATACCGTTTTCAGGATTGCCATCACCGAATATCGCGGCTTGAGCAAGGCTCGGTAACAGCAGGCTGAGACTCAGCAGGGCGACGCCATTAAACCGCTTCAGCCCATATCTCCCCAGAGCGACTGCATAATACTAATCGCCGCCAGCGGTGCCGTTTCTGTGCGCATCACTCGCGGACCTAGAGTCAGAGCCGCGAAGCCCTTGTCCATAGCGCGACTGATTTCGTTGTCGCTGAGCCCGCCTTCAGGTCCGACCAAGAGGCAGACACTTTTGGGGGTTTGATACTGTGCTAGAGTTTTGTCGCTACGATGATGGAGCACCAGCCTAAGCTGTTCTGGGTTTTCAGCAGCCTGACTTAACCATTGATCCAAGGTCAGGGCATTGTTAATGGTTGGAGCAATATTTCGCTGACACTGCTCACAGGCACTAATCGATACCTGCTGCCAGTGGCGCAACTTCTTTTCTAAGCGCTCGCCATTGAGCTTCACTTCAGTGCGCTCACTGAACAGCGGAGTGATTTCCGTCACCCCGAGTTCGGTGGCTTTCTGCATAATCCAGTCCATGCGCTCACCTCGTGACACGGCAATCGCCAGATGCAGTTTCAGTGGCGACTCGCGATCGATCTCACGACAGTCGCCGATACTAACATCCACCTGAGATTTCGCTGTGGTGGTCAATGTGGCAGAAAACTCTCCACCAAGGCCATTAAATAGCGTGATTTCCTGACCCACAGACATACGCAATGCCGAGGACAGATGCCGCGCGGCGCTCCCCGTCAGGGCCAGATTTGCGCCGCTGCTGAGGGGCTGATCAGTGAATATTCGAGGAATGCGCATGGTGACTAATTAGTGATTGTCCGAAAAGCCGAGATTGCGACACAGCGTACCAGTAACCTGCCATTGATTCATGGTGTAAATGTGTAGGCCAGGGGCACCACCGTCGAGGAGTTTTTGGCTCAGCTCGCTGACAATATCGATGCCATAGCTAATCAGATCATCCATATTGTCGCTGCGCTCTTTTAATTGCCAGCGCAACCAGCGGGGAATATCCGCGCCGCAGCTATCCGAGAAACGCATCAGATTAGCGTAATTAGTCAGCGGCATAATGCCGGGAATAATCGGCTCGCCAATTCCTGCTTTGGCACACTCATCGACAAACTGAAAGTAAGCGTCAGCGTTATAAAAGTACTGAGTGATTGCGCGGTTGGCACCGGCCTTGAACTTTTCACCGAGCCAGTAAACATCTTTGCTATAGCTCTCGGCTTCCGGATGAATCTCAGGGTAGGCGGCCACATTAATATCGAAGTGATCACCGGTGTGCTGGCGAATAAACGCCACCAGCTGATTGGCATGAACCAGCTGGCCAGCACCGCCCATACCCGAGGGTAGGTCGCCGCGCAGGGCAACCAGATGTTTAACTCCAGAGGCCTTGTAGCTGTTGAGTAAGTCCAAGACTTCGGTTTCTGAGTTGCCACCAAAAGAAATATGCGGCGCGACCTCAAAACCGTCGGCCTGAATCGCCGCAACCTGATCTGCAGTGGTGGCGCGAGTTGACCCGCCAGCCCCATAGGTCACCGAGAAAAACTCAGGATTAAACTTGCCCAACTCCTGTCGGGTCTTCGCCAGCTTGATTTTCCCCTGCTCGGTTTTCGGCGGGAAAAATTCAAAGCTGAGATCTGGTGTATCTATACTCATCAAATGGGTCCTTTATGGCCGTCAAATTAAAAGTCTAACTCGCCGATTAATACTTGTAGCTATCGCCTTTAAATGGACCTTCAACAGGTACATTAATATAGTCGGCCTGGGCCTGAGTCAATTTGGTGATTACACCACCAAAACCACGGACCATATGGCCAGCAACTTCTTCATCGAGATGCTTGGGCAGTACTTCTACGCGCAACATTTCAGCCTTGGTGGTATCGTCCTGTGCGGCAAACTGCTTCTTGTACAGGTCGATCTGGGCCAGCACCTGGTTGGCAAAAGAACCATCCATAATACGGCTCGGGTGACCTGTAGCATTACCCAAATTAACCAGTCGACCTTCGGCCAACAGCAGTAGGTGATCATTGTTGGCGCGATCGCGGTAGACCTTGTGTACCTGAGGTTTGATCTCGTCCCACTCCCAGGTTTTACGCATAAAGGCTGTATCGATTTCATTGTCGAAGTGACCGATATTACAGACCACACAGCCGCTCTTTAGGGCTGACAGAATGTCGGATCCACAAACATTGAAGTTGCCGGTGCTGGTGACCAGCAGATCGGTATTGGCCAGCAGATCAGCGTTAACGCCTTTGCTGACATCGCCTTCGTTGTAAGTTGAAACCACTTCAAAACCATCGAGACAGGCCTGCATGGCACAGATTGGATCTGCTTCTGTCACCTTAACGATCATGCCTTCTTGGCGCAGAGACTGAGCTGAACCCTTACCCACATCGCCGTAACCCACTACAACTGCTTTCTTGCCTGACAGCAGGTGATCGGTGCCGCGCTTGATCGCATCATTGAGACTGTGACGACAGCCATATTTGTTGTCGCACTTGGACTTGGTTACCGAATCGTTAACATTGATCGCGGGGATTTTTAATTCGCCAGTCTTAAGCATTTCATAAAGACGGTGAACACCGGTGGTGGTCTCTTCGGTAACGCCGTGAACCGCTTCTAGCACCTGTGGATATTTCTGGTGCAACAGACCAGTCAGATCGCCGCCATCGTCGAGAATCATATTGGCATTCCAGGGCACACCATCTTTTAAGATTTGCTGTTCCAAGCACCACTCATACTCTTCTTCAGTCTCACCCTTCCAGGCAAATACCGGCGTGCCATTGGCGGCAACGGCAGCGGCTGCGTGATCCTGAGTTGAGAAAATGTTGCATGAGGTCCAGCGCACTTCGCCACCCAAGGCTTCGAGGGTTTCGATCAACACGGCTGTTTGAATAGTCATGTGGATACAGCCTAGGATTCGCGCCCCGGCAAGTGGTTGCTCGGCGCGGTACTTCTCGCGCAGAGCCATCAGTGCGGGCATTTCGGATTCGGCGATTGAAATCTCTTTCTTGCCCCAGTCGGCGAGAGAGATATCGGCGATTTTGTAGTCGCTAAATTTGGCGTCTGACATAAATTATTTCCTGTTGATCAATATTTCAATTTGGGTATTAACGATTTGCGGATTTTTATCTACAGAGCTCTCTATCTACAGGGCTCTTTATTTATAAAGCTTTTTGTAAATCAGCCACTTTGTCGGTTTTTTCCCAGGTAAAGTTTTCTAACTCACGCCCAAAGTGGCCGTAAGAAGCGGTCTGTTGATAAATCGGTCGGCGCAGATCGAGCATCTCGATCAGGCCTCGAGGGCGCAGATCAAAGTTGTCTCGAACCAGAGTGACAATCTCTTCATCAGAGAGTTTGCCAGTGCCAAAAGTGTTGACGCTGATTGACGTGGGCTCGGAGACACCAATGGCGTAAGAGACCTGAATTTCACAGCGATCCGCCAGACCCGCAGCGACAATATTCTTCGCCACATAACGTCCGGCATAAGCCGCTGAACGATCCACCTTGGTTGGATCCTTGCCAGAGAATGCACCGCCACCGTGGTGGGCCATGCCGCCGTAGGTGTCGACGATAATCTTGCGTCCGGTGAGGCCACAGTCGCCCATTGGCCCGCCAATAATAAACTGGCCGGTAGGATTAATATGATATTGGGTGCCAGCGTGCAGCCACTCTTCTGGCAGCACATGGTTGATAATTTCTTCTCGCACCGCTTCCTGCAGATCAGGCAGGGCAATGTTCGGTGAGTGCTGTGTCGACAGCACGACGGCATCGATAGCAACCGGCTTGCCGTTCTCATATCTCAGTGTCACCTGGCTCTTGGCGTCGGGACGCAACCAGGGCAACACGCCATTCTTGCGCAGCTGGGCCTGGCGCTCAACCAAACGGTGAGCGTAGTAGATTGGTGCTGGCATCAACACAGCGGTCTCATTACTCGCGTAACCAAACATCAGGCCCTGATCGCCAGCGCCTATGTCTTTGTTTTGAGCTTCGTCGACGCCCTGGGCAATGTCGCCAGACTGCTTGCCAATGGCATTGAGCACGGCGCAGGAGTTGCCATCAAAGCCCACATCAGAGCTGTCGTAGCCGATGCCGGTAATCACATCGCGAACAATCTGCTCTAAATCCACATAGGTATCAGTGCGCACTTCCCCAGCAATAATCGTCATGCCGGTTTTAACCATTGTTTCGACGGCAACCCGGGAGTGCGGGTCGTCCTTTAAAATGGCATCCAAAACCGCGTCAGAAATCTGATCGGCCATTTTATCCGGGTGGCCTTCAGAGACTGATTCTGAGGTGAAAATATTGTAATTAGACATAAACTTTTCCGTTGTAATCTGTCTTGAAATTAATTGCTGTCGGGCAGGGGTTTAACAAACTGCCGCAGTTGAATTCGAAAGCCATTGCGCTGCGCCAGATAGAGGCTATTGCCCTCTACCAGACCGGCGCTCTGCGCCCAGCGAGTCAGTTCCTGAGGTTCCAGACCCAGCCAGAGATCACCGCAGGCCTTTTGCACCCATTCCTGATCGTGGGCGCAGAGATCCGTGATCAAGAGCACGCCGCCGCTGTTTAGCAGCTGCGCGCAGGCCGCGATAATATCCCCTGGTGTGGGGTTGTGGTGCAGCACCATATTCAGGGATATACAGTCACTACGCAGCCCTTCACTGATGGCCAGGTTGGTATCCCCAAGCTTGAACTCAATGTTTTTCAGACCCTGACTGGTGGCTCTGGTGCGGCACTGCTCAAGCATCTCTGCAGAGTTATCCAGTGCCGTAACCTGCTTAAATGTGGTCGACAATTTACCCAGAAACTGGCCATAACCGGGGCCGATCTCCAGCGCTGATTGGCGCGCGACAATACTGCTGTCGAGAAAGTTTTCAACACTCTCGCCATAATCTGACCAGCTGGCGATCAGGTCCTGATTCTCTTCAAAGCGCGCGGCATTCTGATTAAAGAACGCTACAGAAGCGGCTGAGCGCTCGGTATTAATCGATTCCAGCCGTGCGCGCAGGGCGGGATCTAGAGCGGCGTCGTCAATGGTCTGAAACAGCACATGTTGCAGCGCCTGCAAATCTGTATCCGGATGGCTTTCGTTGCGACGGTAAAAAATCGTAGTGCCTTCGCGACGGGTTGCCACCAGACCGGCATTGGCGAGGATTTTCAAGTGATGGCTCATGGCCGACTGGCGAATATCAAACACCTGGCAGAGTTCCAATACACCGTAGGCATTTTGCTGCAGCACCTTTAAAACCTGCATGCGCAGTGGATCGCCCGCTGCTTTACAGAGTGCCGTAATCGCTCCGGTATCGGTAGTGGATCTAGGTTGGCTGTCAAAATGGCTGAGATTGTTCATAGGCGGGACTTTAACATAGTGATTTTCTTATATCAAAATATTTTTATATAAGACGACAGAGCCGCAGTGGCAGCGGTTATTTTTTCGACCACACAAAAGCCAGGGAATAAACTGTAGGCATAGCGAATATCGGTTTACTGGTAACCTCGGGTAGGAGACAATGCGCGCCTAAAATTTGACTACCCAGGAGTGATGATTCATGGCCTCACGTAGAGAGCTTGCAAATGCTGTTCGTGCCCTCAGTATGGATGCTGTTCAACAGGCTAATAGTGGCCATCCAGGTGCCCCAATGGGCATGGCAGATATTGCTGAAGTCCTCTGGAATGACTATCTGAGCCATAATCCAGCTGATCCAACCTGGGTCAACCGAGACCGCTTTGTACTCTCCAATGGCCACGGCTCGATGCTGCTCTACTCTCTGTTGCACCTCACAGGCTATGACTTGCCGATTGAGGAAATCAAAAATTTCCGTCAGTTGCACTCTAAGACTCCTGGTCACCCTGAATACGGTTATGCTCCCGGCGTTGAAACCACTACTGGCCCTCTCGGCCAAGGTATCAGTAACGCCACGGGTATGGCTCTGGCTGAGAAAGTTCTCGCCGCGCAGTTCAACCGTCCTGGTCACGATATTGTCGACCACCAGACCTACACTTTTCTTGGTGATGGCTGTTTGATGGAAGGTATTTCCCACGAAGTTTGCTCACTGGCCGGCACCTTAAAGCTCGGCAAGTTAACCGCTTTTTATGATGACAACGGCATCTCCATTGACGGTGAAGTTGAAGGCTGGTTTAGCGATGACACACCAGCACGCTTCGAAGCCTATGGCTGGCATGTTATTGCCAATGTCGACGGCCACGATAGTGACGCGATTAAAGCGGCCATCGAACAGGCCCATGCTGAGACTGGCAAGCCAACCCTCATTTGCTGCAAAACCATTATTGGTTTTGGTTCGCCAAACAAGCAGGGTAAAGAGGATTGTCACGGTGCTGCACTGGGCGTTGACGAAGTAGCACTGACTCGCGAAGCTCTGGGTTGGACTCATGGTCCTTTCGAAATCCCTGACGAGCACTACGCCGGTTGGGATGGCGTTGCTAAAGGTACTGCCGCGCAGACTGCTTGGGCTAGTCAGCTTGAAGAGTATCGCGCTGAGTTCCCGGAACTGGCTGCAGAGTTTGAGCGCCGTACTCGTGGTGACCTGCCAGAAGATTTTAATGCACAGGCTGATGCCTACATTCAGCAGTGTCAGGACAAGATGGAAAAGGTTGCTTCGCGCAAAGCTTCTCAGAACTGTCTCAACACCTATGGCCCAATGTTGCCCGAACTACTCGGCGGTTCCGCGGATCTGGCTGGTTCAAACCTGACTATCTGGTCTGGTTCCAAGGACATCAGCGGCGACAATGCTGACGGTAACTACATTTATTACGGCGTCCGTGAATTCGGCATGAGCGCAATGATGAACGGTATCGCCCTTCACGGCGGCTTCGTTAATTATGGCGCCACCTTCCTGATGTTTATGGAATATGCCCGCAACGCAGTACGCATGTCAGCCCTGATGGGTATCCAAAGCATCTTCGTTTACACCCACGATTCCATTGGTCTCGGTGAAGATGGCCCCACGCACCAGCCAGTCGAGCAGCTCAGTGCCTTGCGCTCCACACCTAATCTGCATACCTGGCGTCCCTGTGACACCGTGGAATCTGCAGTCTGCTGGAAAAGTGCCATCGTTCGTCGCGACGGACCCAGTGCCCTGGTATTTAGTCGTCAAGGTCTGGCGCCTATGCCGCGCAGCACGCAACAGGTTGCTGATATTGCACGGGGTGGTTATATCCTCCGTGATTGCGACGCGCCTCAGGCCGTTGTTATTGCCACAGGCTCAGAAGTTGAGTTGGCCATGGTTGCCGCTGAGCAGTTAGCGGAGCAGGGCACTCAGGTACGTGTTGTCTCTATGCCCTGTGCCGAGATCTTCTCTGCCCAGGACGCTGACTATCGCGAAGCAGTCTTGCCTGCAGCTCTGAGAGCTCGTGTTGCAGTGGAAGCCCTACACGCTGATTACTGGTACAAGTTTGTCGGTCTCGACGGTCGTGTTGTCGGAATGACTAGCTTCGGTGAGTCTGCTCCTGGCGGCGCACTGATGAAAGAGTTTGGTTTCACTGTTGAAAATGTGGTGGCCAATATTGTTGAGGCCATTGGCTAGTGATACGCATAGCCATTAATGGCTATGGCCGTATCGGCCGCTCGGTGTTGCGCGCGCTCTATGAATCAGAGGCGCGCAACAGCGTGCAAGTAGTAGCGATAAATGAACTCGCTGACAGCAAAACCATCGCCCACCTGACCCGCTATGACTCCACCCATGGACGTTTTTCTGGCAGGGTTTCAGTGGACGATAGCCAGATGATTGTTAATGGCGACAGCATTGCCATTATTCACCAGCCAAACATTGATCAACTGCCCTGGGCAGAGCTCAAGGTTGATGTGGTACTGGAATGCAGTGGCACCTTTTCCGATCGCGAAACTGCCGAGCAACATATCACCAGCGGCGCCAAGCGCGTGCTGTTTTCCCAGCCAGCTGAACCCAGTGTCGACGCTACCATTGTCTATGGCATCAATCAGCATATCCTCAGCGGCGACGAAACCATCATCTCCAGTGCCTCCTGCTCCACCAACTGTGTGGTACCAGTGATCAAGGTGCTCAATGATCAGTTCGGTATCGAAGCCGGCGTGATTACCACCATTCACTCGGCGATGAACGATCAGCCTGTAATCGACGCCTATCACGACACCGATTTACGCAAAACCCGCGCCGCAATGCAGTCAATTATTCCTGTGGATACTGGCTTGGCGCTGGGAATAGATCGTCTGTTACCCGAGCTGACCGGCCGTTTCCAGGCCCAGGCCATGCGCGTGCCCACGGTCAATGTTTCAGCCATCGACCTGTCGGTGTTGCTCAACAGCAAAGTAGATACCAAGATGATTAATGCCGCTCTCCATCAGGCATCACTGGGTGCATTGAGTGGTGTGCTCGGTTACACCGAAGAGCCGTTAGCTTCCTGTGATTTCAATCATGACCCGCGCAGTGGCATAGTCGATGCCAGCCAGACCCGAGTTAGCCAAGACAAACTGGTGAAAGTGTTGATCTGGTTCGATAACGAATGGGGCTATGCCAATAGAATGATCGATACCCTGCTGCACTGGTGTTCGGCGCAGCGACACGACAAATACCCCGATAATAATTAAAACCCTAAGGACTGATATGACCGTCAAGTTAATGACCGAGCTGGATCTAGCCAGTAAGCGCGTGCTGATCCGTGAAGACCTCAACGTTCCGATTAAGGACGGCCAGGTCACCAGTGATGCCCGTATTAAAGCGGCATTGCCCACTATCCAGCAGGCTGTTGCAGCCGGCGCGAAAGTGATTCTGATGTCCCACCTAGGTCGACCCACTGAAGGCGAGTACAACACCGACTTCAGTATGGAGCCCGTTGCCAAACATCTCAGCAGCCTGCTCGGCCAACCCGTTAGACTCGAACAGAGCTGGACCAGCGGCATTAAAATGAACGATGGCGATATCGTTATCCTCGAGAATGTGCGCTTTAATCCCGGCGAGAAAAAGAACGATGACACTCTCGCCAAGGCCTATGCCAAGCTCTGTGATATTTTTGTTATGGACGCCTTCGGTACTGCTCACCGGGCTCAGGCCTCGACTCATGGCGTCGCTAAATATGCCCCCATCGCCTGTGCCGGTCCTCTGTTAGCCAAAGAATTAAATGCTCTAGAAAAAGCTCTAGCAGCACCCACACCACCGGTTGCAGCGATTGTTGGTGGGTCCAAAGTCTCGACCAAATTAATGGTTCTCGAGACCCTCTCCGAGAGAGTGGATCAGTTGATTGTTGGCGGTGGCATAGCCAATACCTTCCTAGCCGCGGCCGGCAAGCCGGTCGGCAAATCTCTCTTCGAGTTAGACCTTATTCCCGCTGCACAAGCGCTGATGAAGAAAGTAAACATTCCACTGCCTACAGATGTAGTGGTTGGCAAAGCCTTTTCAGAAACCGCCGAAGCTACAGTCAAGTCTGTCGATGATGTTGAAGACGACGACATGATATTCGATATAGGGCCGGAATCCTCCGCTAAACTAGCTGAACTGCTACAGTTAATGGGCACCATTATTTGGAACGGTCCAGTAGGCGTATTTGAGTTCGATCAGTTTGGCGAAGGCACCAAAACACTCTCTTTGGCCATTGCTAAAAGCCCGGCATTTTCAATTGCCGGAGGTGGAGATACACTAGCCGCCGTGGATAAATACGATATTGCTGACCAAGTCTCCTATATTTCAACAGGGGGTGGCGCGTTTCTTGAATATGTCGAAGGTAAGGAACTCCCAGCTGTGACTATTCTCCAGCAGCGAGCCAAAGACTAAAGCAACAAGAAGAGCAGTAAAGGCCGCGATATAGAATTTATAAAGGACTTATAAAGGAAGAGCACTATGGCACTAATCACATTAAGACAGATGTTGGACCACGCCGCCGAACAAGACTACGGCGTTCCCGCATTTAACGTAAACAACCTCGAGCAGATGCGCGCCATTATGCTTGCCGCCGATCAAACCGACAGCCCAGTGATTGTTCAGGCCTCAGCCGGAGCCCGCAAATATGCCGGCGCTCCGTTCCTGCGTCACCTGATTCTCGCCGCTATCGAAGAGTGGCCCCATATTCCGGTGTGCATGCATCAGGATCATGGCACCACCCCGGCAATTTGCCAGCGCTCCATCCAGCAGGGCTTTAGCTCGGTAATGATGGACGGCTCTCTGGAAGGTGATGGCAAGACGCCGTCGAGCTACGAATACAATATTGATGTCACCCGTCGCACCGTCGACATGGCTCACGCCTGTGGCGTTTCGGTCGAGGGTGAGTTGGGTTGCCTAGGTTCGCTGGAAACCGGTGAAGCCGGTGAAGAGGACGGTTCTGGAGCAGAGGGTAAGCTAACCTTAGAGCAAATGCTCACGGATCCAGAAGAAGCCGCCGACTTTGTCGCCAAAACGGGTGTTGACGCATTGGCCATTGCCTGCGGAACCTCACACGGCGCCTACAAATTTAGTCGCCCGCCCACTGGTGATATTCTCGCCATCGACCGCATCAAAGAAATTCACCGTCGAATTCCTGGCACCCATCTGGTGATGCACGGTTCATCTTCGGTACCTCAGGAGTGGCTGCAAATTATCAATCAGTACGGCGGCGAAATTCCTGAAACCTACGGTGTTCCAGTGGAACAAATCTGCGAAGGTATCAAACACGGTGTCCGCAAAATCAATATAGACACCGACCTGCGCCTTGCCTCAACCGGTGCCGTACGTCGTTTCTTGGCGGAGAATCCAAGCGCCTTTGATCCCCGCGCTTTCCTTAAAGAGACCACCATCGCAATGAGAGATATTGCAGCGGCACGTTTCGAATCCTTTGGCACTGCAGGCAACGCCTCCAAGATCAAGGTGTTGAGTTTGGATGCTATGACCGAGCGTTATATCAGTGGCGAGTTGGATGCACAGATTAACTGACTCAGATCATGAATAGTTAGTTTAAAAAGGGCGCTTCGGCGCTCTTTTTTTTGCAGCATAAAGTCGATTGCCGGAGACCTAGGCTTGGCGTACAAAGAGCCAAGCAAACAAACAATTGCTACTTAAGTATTAGTACTTAAGTGTTGTTTCCCGTTAGTAAGCGCTTCTTTAGTATCCCTTCGTGCCTTTAATTCTAAAGGCATATATACAAAAGGAGTATTCAGGATGAAAACCTTTTTGAAACTTGGAACTGCATTTTTATTACTACAATCCAGCTATGTTTTGTCAAATGAATCATTTCCAGTTGAATATAAGGATCTAGAAACATTCTTTCAACCCATTGAGCAATCCCTTCAGAATGAAATATTTAAAGATAACCAATTTTCACTTAAACGATTAACCTATTTTGGGAAAAGGTATCGAATAGTTAAGGCAAATTTAGACTTGCTTGCTGAAAATTCAGGCCCCTTTATTCTCAACCCATTTGAAGATAGGCATATTGTTGTAGAAACGGAAAATATTAGAGATCAGCATAGAGGAACATCGCGAACTTGGACTGGTAAAAAATTGAGCTCGAGACTTGATGTTGACGATCCAAAAATTAGTAGTGAGTTAAAACATCAAATTAATTCCATGAACTTATATATTCATACCAAACGACAGGAAGGATTGGACGAAGACCTCTCGAGGCAAGTTATTAGCTATGACCCTTCAGTTGTCCAAATAGGTACTATTATTTATATAAGTGGTCAATTAAGGGATTTCCATTATAACTATCAAATAATGCCAGCTGATTCAACGTATGAAAATTTTATAATTATTGAATTAGATCGCAAAAAAAGCCTGGTTAGTGGGGACTCGGATTCTGCAAGGGATCGCCGTAATTCTCATGCGGAATTTGAAGCCAGAATTAAGCAAGAGGAAGTGCGTTACAAAGAACGGCTACCAGTAAAAAAGGGAGGCCCCCAATGAAAAGGAATTTTGTAGCTTTACTCTTATTATTTAGCTCTATTAATATTTGAGCGCTAGATCAGGAAATAAAAATTTTATCAGTACACAGCTCTACGGCTGGTAGTTCAGCTTTGACTGCCAAGATGAAAACCGCATTGAATTATTTTGATGGCGTTTGGAACAATTCGGGGATAATCACACCTGTAAACATTTTAAATAATCAAAATTCAATACCCTTAAATGCATCCTTGATAGGAAGCTCTGTAGCTCAACATCAACAGGCGGAGGGGTTACAGTCATTAATGGACCTAAGAAACAACCATGGTGCAGATGTAGTGGTAGTGTTTACTTCTGGAATGACGGATGCTTCCGGGATCGCGCCAACACAATATTGGATTAATTCATCAATCCCTACCACATTTGTGCCAAATGGCTCAGGGGTAGACTTACGTGTCAAAGAGGACGGCTATATAGCTCTGGTTGATATAAATTGTGATTTAGATGTAACGGCCCATGAGCTTGGGCATCTATTTGGGGCAGGACATGTAACTGGTAGTGGGGGCGGGCATCCGTACTTGTTTGATGATAGCCATGCGGATGCATTATATGCAAATATTCCTCAGCTAAATATATTCATTAATTACCGGACTGTAGTGTCTGATTCAGATGCTGAATGTGCAAACCAAGTATTTCCATGCCAGTTACAGCAAAATTTCTCTGGGCGGCCTGATCATGATAATAAGAAAGCCGTGCAAACAACGGCTTTATCTGTAGCCAATTATCGGCAAACTCCGGTCATTCTTGCGTCCCCAACCAATTTGTGGGGTTATTTAGTCGGATCGTGCTCTCCTCCACCTTATGACCACCATCGAATTTTTTGGAGTGAAGGGGGGAGTAATGTTGCTATTAATCATTATGAAATATTTTATTCACAGCCACCCACAGGCAGTTATATTTATGGTTGGACTAGATCATTTGAGTCGACAGACGCTTATGTGGCAGGACTTGATGCAAGCGTAAAAGTGAGAGCATGCACTACTACTCTCTGCTCAAACCTATCGGCGGGTAGTTATCTTGCAACTTGGGGCTGTGATTAACCACATATTGTTGTAACTCAAGGGCACATCGGTGCCCTTTTTTTATTAGGGCATATGCGCGGACTAGGTCCCTGTCATTTTCATTTTCTGGCTTACCCGCCTATGCCTTTTCATCAGAAAACTGGCAACCCCAGAAAACACCATCAGAGTTCCAAGCACGCTGACCAATAACAGCGCCACAACATAGGTCTTGGGTAGACCTCTGCCTGTGTGCAGTGGCACCACAACGGCCATGATTTTGGCCCCAGTGGGTAAATCCTTGAACGGGGCATGGCTTAGTATTGCCGAACTCTCTGCATCGATCTGTATCTTGCTGTTGGGCAAGCCCAGCCAATCATGTTGACTGACTAGTCTAAAGGTCAGTATCCGCTTTGGTTTTTCCTCCGCTGTCGCTTTTACAGTTTCGAAATTATCGCTCGGCGTCGGGCTGTGATTCTGGCGTGGAAACTGGATACGAATCAGAGTGGCGTTGGGCATTTCCTGATCAATCGCGGATAGCCATGAGTGCCAGCTGTTTGTCAGTTCTATAGGCCGCTCCAGAACATCTATTTTGTGCCCAGTGACCCCCAAAAGTTGTTGAGTAATAGTCCGGTAAGTAATTGACGTCCCGGTAATAGACAACAGCACAAGGGCTATCCCAATAAGCACTCCCGTGTTGAGGTGAGAATAGTAAAAAGCATGGCGCTTGCGGCACCTAGGAATCAATTTTTTAAGTTTAAATGTGCTGCGCAGTGGCCACCACAACCATAGGCCGAGAACGCTGATCAGCAGACTGAGAAGTGACACCCAGGCGACATAATAGGCTCCAGCTATGCCCAAAAATCCCGTTTTCCCCAGTAAAAAATTACGGTGTAGTTGTAGAACCGTTTTAAAAAACTCCCTCATCGGCAGCTCTTGGTCTGCCACTGCGGTTAAATTATCGAGAGAATAAATAACCGTTTGTTGATCTAGGCGAACTTGGTAGTAGGGCATTGCCTCGCTGGGCATCATCAGTTGCCGGATATTTTGATGCTGGTTGCTAATCAGGCTTATAGCCTGAGCTTTTGCCGCTAGGTCAGGTTCTCTGTAGCTGGACTGAGACTGCGGAGCTCGCGACATCAGTTCACTGATGGCAGTGAGCACCCCGCTGCCGAAGGTAATGAGTAGCAGGAGTCCCAGGGGAAGGCCTAACCAGCGATGTATTGTTCGGAGCATAGGATTTACGTATCTATCATTTGATGGCAGTTGCCGGTTTGCCACAGCGAGGACAAAGCCCAGCAGTGAAGTGATCTGAACTGAGTATGGCTAAAAATAGCCGCAACGCAAATGAGAATCATTCGCATTGACATTTTATTTTAAGGGGTTTACTCTGCCGACTTGCAAATGAGAATGATTCTCATTTAAAGAAGCAGTAAGCAGAATTCATTGAAATGGAGGTCTTATGAAAACCACAGGGAAATCTTTGTACCGCAATGCTATCCACGGGGCATTGACAGTATCGACAAAAAAACTATTAGCACTAACCATCGCTGCGGCTATTCCAGTTGGCGCCGAGGCTGATATTGGCGAGATTCAAGAGATTAAAGTAGAGGGCCAAGCGCAGCCTTATCGCAGAGACAAATCAATTTCGTACAAGCGCACACAGCAGTTACTAGATACTGCCAAGACTATCACGGTGATTCCTCAGACTTTACTTGAGCACCGGGGCACGGAAAACGTACGCGACGCGGTGCGCAGTATTCCGGGTATTACTCTCGCTGCAGGTGAAGGCGGCACTCCGACCGGTGATAGTTTGAGTATTCGCGGTTTTAGTGCTCGCACCGACATCATGATCGACAATGTCCGCGATATTGCCGGCTACACCAGAGATGTCTATAACCTAGAGGCGATTGAAGTCGCCAAAGGCCCGGGGTCTGCGGTTAGCGGCCGTGGTGCGACCGGCGGCAGTATCAATTTACAAACCAAAACCGCTGATCTCAAGAATGCTAGTCATCTAGGTTTAAGCTCCGGCGATGCGAATGACTATCGGGCCACTTTCGATAGCAATAAAGTCTTTGGCGATACCACCGCCCTGCGGGTCAATCTATTGGCCGATGACGGTGAAGTTGCTGGCCGCGATGAAGTTTATAACGCCAAGCAGGCTGGGGCTATTTCTCTTGCCACTGGCCTAGAGACGGCCTCGCGCCTGAGTCTCAGTGCCGACTATCAGGAGCAAGATAACCTGCCGGACTATGGCTTACCCTGGGTTAGCGCCGGCCAGGCCAGCTATGTTGATGCTTTAGCGGCCAGCGCAGGCGGTGCGCCAGCGGTGGATCAAAGCAACTTTTACGGCAATCTATTGCGCGACTTTGAAGAGATTAAGGCCCAGTCTCTGACACTGCAATACGAATATGATCTCTCCACTCATACCAGTCTGAGAACCCAGGCACGGGTGGGCTCTGTTGAACGGCTCTCTATCGTCAGCGCTCCGCGCTTTATCGATATTGCCAACAGTACCGACGTGCGCTTGAGCGATGAGAAAACCCGCGACACCAAAAACGCCCTCAGCCTGATCCAATTTGACCTTATAGGCCGCTATCAGTTCGGCACAATCAGCCATGATCTGGTTGCCGGTGTCGAACTGTCTCGGGAAAAAGAGAAACGTTGGAATCTCGACGATAATGGCACTGACAATCTCGACACCACACCCTTAACAGTGGATCTGTACAATCCTGACTCGCGGCTGGCCTATACAGGAATCTACAGTCGCGATGGCACCAGCACGGAGGCCATAGGCGATACTCAGGCGCTGTATATCTTCGACACACTGACCTTTAATTCAGCTTGGCAACTTACCCTAGGCGCGCGCTGGGACAGCTTCGACACCGAATATCAGTCCAGTTATAGCGACCCAACCGAGGTCCTCAAGGCCAGCGACAAGCTGTTCAGTTGGAATACTGCAATGGTTTATAAGCCGACTGCAAATAGCAGCATCTATCTGGGGATTGGCAATTCATTTAATCCCTCTGCGGAAGACCTAACCGCTTCAACAAGGGGCAATGTTAGCGACTTGGATCCCGAGGAAACGTTGAGTTACGAACTAGGTAGCAAATGGGATTTATTGGCTGGAAAATTGCTCGTTACCGGAGCCATTTTCCGCACCGAAAAAACCAATGCACGAACCGACGCGCCGGATGGCGCCTTTGCTGAAGATGATGGCCGCTTTGTCAGGCTCAATGGCGAGCAGCGCGTCGACGGTTTGGAGTTGAGTGCCACCGGCCAGCTATCTGACAAGCTAATGCTAATGGCCGCCTACACCTATCAGGACAGTGAGGTTATTCGCGCCGAGGGGGGGCATATTGCTCAGATCGGCAACCCGCTTGCGCGAACCCCAGAGCACTCAGCTAGTTTTTGGGCCAGTTATCTATTTGGAGACGATTGGCGGGCCGGGCTTGGTGCCCAGTATTCCAGTGAGCGCTACAACAGCAGCGATTCAATTACCCGTGAAGTGGCCGATAGCTATACCACCGTCGATATGATGGTCGCTTACGACGTTAGTGAAAATATCAAACTACAGCTCAATGGCTCCAACCTTGGCGATAAAAAGTATATCAATCAACTGGGTGGTGGCCATTTTATTCCAGGGGAGCGACGTCACTTTCGTCTCAGCGGACATTATTTATTTTAGGGACATTGATGCACTTGGACCAACGCATCGGCCACAGGGAAGTGGCCCACCCAACAACCTTAACCAGAGTCGAGTTTTATGTTATTGAAAATCCCCACCATTCTCAGTAAAAACCAGGTTCAGCAATGCCGCGAAAGACTCTACGCCACAGCTTGGATTGATGGCGACATTACTGCCGGCTACCAATCCTCAAAGACGAAAAATAACCTGCAGCTACCGGAGGAATCGGAGGCCTGTCGTCAGTTGGGCGATACTATTCTTGAGGCACTGGCAATCCATGACCTCTTTATATCTGCAGCCTTACCGTTAAAAATCTTTCCGCCACTGTTTAATTGCTATCAATCCGGGCAAGCCTTTGGTGCTCATATAGACAACGCTATTCGCCGAGTTCCCCGCACACCGGTAAAAGTGCGCACTGACATTTCCATGACGCTATTTCTTACCGACCCAGACAAGTATGACGGTGGCGAACTGATTATTGAGGATACCTATGGCTCCCATAAGGTAAAGCTCGCGGCTGGCGATATGGTTCTGTATCCGTCCACCAGTTTGCATCATGTTACGCCGGTAACCCGAGGGCACAGATTGGCTTCATTTTTCTGGCTGCAAAGTCTGGTGGCCAGTGGTGAAAAACGCAGATTACTCTTTGATATGGATAGGACGATTCAGTCTTTGCGCACGCACATAGGCGACAGCTCGGAAATCATTCAGCTAACCGGTCTCTACCATAATTTATTGCGCCACTGGAGTCACACCTAGACCCCCTGCCTTGCCATCACTGGCCTTGATACAGAGGCCAGAGAACAATCGCACTATGAGGCCAAATAGATTTTCCGCTGCTGCTTTTTATCAGGCTATAATCCGCTTCAGCGTTGCGATTGCAGCGGCCTTCTCCTTTTTTATTCGTAGGGTTTGTTATGTCAGAATTTGCCAATGTTAGCGTCAGCTTAGAAGCCAACGTCTATTTCGATGGTCAGGTCACCAGCCGCGCCATAGTGCTTGCCGATGGCACTCAGAAAACGCTCGGTGTGATGTTGCCTGGTGAATATGAATTTGGCACCGAGGTCCGCGAGTTAATGGAAATTACTTCGGGTCAGTTGGATGTTCTGCTGCCTGGCGCAACAGAATGGCAGACTTTCACTGGTGGCAGCGAATTTGGTGTTCCCGCGGCGGCGAAGTTTTCCGTTAGAGTGCAGCAGGTTACTAACTATGTCTGTTCATACTTTGCCTAGGGCAAAAACACAATCACTGAGTATCTCATTACCGTGACTAACGACTCTCAATCTAAAGATCAGCAACCGAATAATCCACTGCACGGGCTTACCCTTGAGGCAGTGGTGACTCAGTTGGTTGAGAGCTATGGTTTTCCCTACCTGGCTGAGAGAGTCAAGATCAACTGCTTTAAGAGCGATCCCTCGATAAAGTCGAGCCTCAAGTTTTTGCGCAGAACTCTCTGGGCCCGTGAGCAGGTGGAGAAACTCTACGTGGCCAAGTTTATTAAAGCGCAGGGTAAGTCTGTGAGCGCCACACCTAAGGCTAGGCCCAAGCCGGCAAAAGCCCTAGC
>Ga0209194_1000388_pt1 | contig 36560 bp, 35 predicted proteins | sample COGITO_mtgs_1004_FD_184787 | JGI IMG/M metagenome (GOLD analysis project Ga0209194, IMG submission 184787) | Pelagic marine microbial communities from North Sea - COGITO_mtgs_100413 (SPAdes) (version 2) | ecosystem: Environmental > Aquatic > Marine > Epipelagic ...
TGTTATCAGAGGTGGCGCGCTGCACGTAAGTGAGTGGCACAGCGTTCGATGTTTGGGCCTGGAGTTCCATGATCATCCTCGAATCCTTGTGTGTGTACCCAAGTATGAAATCAGATTTGAAGCCAAGAATCAAGACAACCCATAAGGTCGCTTATGCATCCTTAATAAAGGCTTGTTCTCAACACTAATAAAACATACTATTACGGTTTTAATCATGTACCGAAAGACGGTACGAAAAACACAAAGGGATCACCATGGGGCGAATTGGCATTACGTATTACGATGTGGCGCAAGCCGCAACCACCATCATGCAACAAGGCCAACAACCGACGATTGATCGAATACGAGAACATCTTGGCACTGGCAGTAAAACCACAATCTCAACCCATTTAAAGCAATGGAAATACGACAATAAAGGCGATATTGCACTAACTCGAACCTCACTACCACCTGATCTATTAGCGTTAGTGCAAGGTTTGTGGGATGGCATGAAGCAAACAACTCAGAACGATATAGACGCGCTAAATACACAGCATCAACAAGAAAAACAACAGTTATGCCAAACGTTAGAGAAAGAGCAGCAAGCCCTTGAGCTCAACAATAAAGACATAGAATCATTACAAGAAGTACGTAAAAAATTGACTGATCAATGCACAGCATTCGAAGCTCTGATCGTCAATAAAGATCAAACACTACAACAACTAAAAGACGCTTTGGCCATTGCATCAGCCAAGCTTCAAGAAAAACAGCAGCAAGTCAAAGCTCAGCAACGTCAAATCGAACACGCCTTTACTAACCTTGAGCATTTCAGAGCATCCATCCAAGAACAACGCCAACAAGAACAACTTCAAGCCGACCAACAGCGTCAAGAGTTACAATCACACATCAAAGCACTGTACACCGACCTTCATCAAGCTAAAGCCGATGTAGTCAACGTACAAGCCCATCAGCAAGTACTCGAGCATAAAAACCATTTTCTTGTGGAAGAAAAACAACATCTTGAGAAAAAGCTGGCTCAAGACACATTGCAATATCAGCAAACAACAGAGCAATACAACAGCCTGAGATCTCATGAAGTAGCACTACAAGCCAAAAATGAATTTTTTGAGAACAGGGTCTTGAAACTCGATACCGATCTTGTCCAAAAACAACAGACGATCGTTGAACTTCAGTGGCGGTTAGAGCAAAGCAAACTTAAAGAGCGTGTGATGGAAGATTAGATCTAATATCAGCAAAAGTTGGACGACTAAAAATGGATACATTAACATTTAAAACGGTTGATGGTGCCCCGCTTTATTAGGAGTCTTGGTGTATGGCCAGCCATTGCTTTTGAGTTCGTTGTGTGCGTTTCATATATCTGATTCCTTGTGTTGATGTGAGGTCAGATTACGCGGGGATTGTGAGAATGGAAATAATGGTCAGGATGACCGCTTACAATTAATCATCGAACGGCCCCTAAATAATGGCACTTAAATGCAGGGCATGTGCATTTTGTCGGGATCTGTCCACCCCCAAAATAGACATCGGCAAAATGCCCTACTCCACAAGTTGATCGTATTCAATGCCCATTGCATCAGCGAGGCGCTTTAGAGTTGTAAGCTTGACACAATCGGACTTTTCAAATTTGGCTATAGTCGACTGAGCAACGCCCACCAAATTAGCAAGGGTTTTTTGACTCAAGCCAAGGTGCATACGCCAAGCCGCAATCAAGCTATAGCCGTCAATAACGTTTAGCCTCACAACCTCGCTTGGTAACAGTACATCGCTATCCTCTCGCATGTTCTTGAAAAGCGCTTCTTCTTCTTTTTGCTCTTCTAGCTTTTGAGCAAGTTTTATCAACTTCTGTATTTTTTCAAACTCAAAAGCTGCAAAAACTACCCCTTTTTTCTTAATTTGCAAAAAATCTTGTAAACTTTCACTAATTTTAATATGTTTTTTCATCTCTTTTTCTTTACCTCTTCAATTTTTTATACTTTAAGATGACCATTTTCGCTATAAGATATAAGCGCCCGGTATTGCCCTTTTTTTAATCTGTGGGTATAGTCGTGATTTTTTAATTCTTTAATATCTTTGCCTTCTAAGCTGCCTATACGGCAGTGAACCTATGGCATCACCTGTGCAAGCTTTGACATATTTTCTAAGCTGCCTATACGGCAGTGAACAGCAAGTTGATTTGCGAATCAAAGGCGCGCTTTTTCTAAGCTGCCTATACGGCAGTGAACTTGAGTTACCTTTTCGCGTTAAAGCCGCTGATTTTCTAAGCTGCCTATACGGCAGTGAACTTCAGGGGCTAAAAGATAAAGGGTTTGCATCATTTCTAAGCTGCCTATACGGCAGTGAACGGCTTGTACGGCAAAGACAATGTATTGGTCATTTTCTAAGCTGCCTATACGGCAGTGAACTTGTACTTGATGACATTTCGAGATCGTTTAATTTTCTAAGCTGCCTATACGGCAGTGAACGACTCACATTTCAATAACGCAAGGCCCAATATTTTCTAAGCTGCCTATACGGCAGTGAACGTTTCATAGTTCAGCGTCGACGGCGTGTTGGTTTTCTAAGCTGCCTATACGGCAGTGAACGTTGGCGTCGGGCTTTTTGTTGCTCGAAAGGCTTTCTAAGCTGCCTATACGGCAGTGAACTCAAGCGTTGGTGCGGTTGACGCGCCGCCCGTTTTCTAAGCTGCCTATACGGCAGTGAACATTTCACATCACCAAAAACAGCTTTTAACGCTTTTCTAAGCTGCCTATACGGCAGTGAACGAAGAAACACCGCTCATTTGCTTTTTAAAAGCTTTCTAAGCTGCCTATACGGCAGTGAACTAAATGTAAAATATAGTCTTGATGAATCATCGTTTCTAAGCTGCCTATACGGCAGTGAACTTATCTCGGGCGTCGCTTGGTCGTATGATTTTTTTCTAAGCTGCCTATACGGCAGTGAACTAGAGAAGAAAATGCTAAAACACTCATTTCTTCAACATTACAACGAGTTTAACCTCAAAAACCCTTTTTTTATGCCTTACTGTAAGTGATTGATTTTATTCAACCTAAAAAACTCTTGAAAAAAAAGGGTTAGAACCAAGGTACGGTCGCATTTTTCGATAATCCGTAAGTGTTAAAGTCACCAGTTATAGGCTCTTCGACTACTTTACCTTGCTGAATAAACAGTAAATACCGCTGATTTGTTGAGGTACTCTTTAGACGAATAAATGGCTCTTTAAGCATTTTTTGATCACTCAGCATCACTTGCATCTGCTTGTTATCAATTCGACCTCTAGCGTTAAGCCTGCGAATTTTAGCACTACTTAAAGATGGTTGCTTTCGTTTAAAAGTAATATATTGGCAATCTGTCGGCACAGATAAACACTCTGTTATGCTCATGTAATCACGTAAATTACGTAAATACCGGTTATTTTCAATATATTCGAGCAAATTACTCAACATCTCAGCATCACTATGCAATCTTACAGTTGCCCCGAGCCCTTGTTTACTATACCCAGGAAAACTAAAGCCAACCTTTGTTGTCTTGAAAGTTGCCAGGGCAGTATGAAGTTGAGCGTAGGCTTCATTCATTAAAATACGCTCAGTCAGTTCAACATTTGCCAGTAGTTTTATTTCAAAATAAAAATTCATGCAATATACCTTGTATTAAACTGGGCTGCTTATTCTTTGCCACTTGCGCCAAACACACCGCCGCGTATAAACGTTGCTACAACAAAGTGCTGCTGTTCAACTGGCGGGATAATATCTTTTAATACCCACTGATCAAGCAGTGTGAAAAAATCCACTTTACCGCTATCAACTCGAGCGCGATAAGCAGTTCCACGAGATGTAACCGCGCCGTAAGTTTCAACTGCAATCGGGCCAACCTCACCTGCACCTGGATGCCAGGTGTCGATCGTGCGCAGAGCATTACCGATTTTTTGCGAATGCATGGCAGCACCGTTTTCAAGCTCGTACAGGACTTTACTTTTTGCGCCTTTTTGCTTATCAAGAATAAGCTCTTGTGATGGAAACACTTCTTGCGCTTCTCCTAATTGTACAAAAGCGTTGACCTTTAAAAACTCTGATGTATCACTGCTTTCGAGCCCTGTTTGAATAATCTGAGCAAGCTGTTTAAGCTGTGTATTTTCATGGCCAAATTCACGTAGGGAAAAATCAAGTGCATTAAAAATCAATGGTGCCTGATCCTTATAAGTTACATGTACCTCGCACATGTTTGCACCAAATCGATTACGCCACAAAAAACGCCCGTTAGCGATATTCTCAGCGTAACGCTGCGCTAATAAGGCAAAACCAACTTCGCTCTTATAACCATTAATTATATCGCTTAGTTTTTGCTGGTATTCAGGGCTATTACAAGCGCTTGGAATAGACAGATTACCAAGAACACGCAAGGTAAAGCTGACTTTTAAGGTGTCGCAATCAAACGGCAATGCAGCCGCATCAACTGTCTGTAAATTAGCATTGTTTAATTGCTGATCAAATTTCACTGGATCAATAGCGCTTTTTTGGCGGTTAGAAATAACGCCTCGGACAGATTTTTCCTGTAGATTTATACTTGGCCAGGCTGTTGAGTTTGCTCGCTGCTGCCAATTACCAGCGTACATTTTACCATCGGAATTAGCGAGTTTACGCTCGAATGCTAGTACGGATGCTGTTTTAAGTTTTGACATAATAATTTTCCTAAAAGTTATTTGTTGTAAAGTTAATTAAGCTGTTATTCGATGTTGACGGCATAGATACCAATCGTCTTTATAATCATAAAACCAGAGCGCATCTTGTAGTTGATCTAGCTGAGCTAACCGATGCACACCCTGCCACTGACCAATGCTATACACAGCTTCAGCAAAGCGAAAAGGCACGCTTACATCTCGAGCTTGCTCAATGGCACCAGGCTCAAAAAGTTTGGTCAGGCCTTTATAACCAACATGCATTGGTACAAGCCAACCGCTTAAAGGTTTTTGCTGGTAATGCCACTGTATATCTGGTGTTGTATCTGCTTGTGCTTTAGCTGATTGTTTATCAATAACATGGGCTACGCTTCTAAGGCTTACACAATCCATAAAAGCCTCAAAATCATCAGCTTGGGTTGCTTGATATTGTGCCAGTAAGTAAGAACGATCCATCAGCAGGTAACCGGGTAGCAACTGCATCGCAAGCTTTCGAACTTGCTGCTGCCGCACTTGTGCATCGGTATTAAGTGATAACAGCTGCACATCACCAATACTGGTAATTAATCCACCGGCAAGCTTTTGCTGATACAGCTGCTCTTGAATACGGGTTTTAAGTGTTTGCTCACTCATATCATCAAAGACATCATCATCCAAGCTAAATTGACACTCGATAATTAAACTGCAACGAAAACTTATTTTCCCCTCTTCATTAAATGCTCGGGTAGCGCCTGATTTATTTAATGGGTTTCGCGTTAAAGAGAAATAATGTTCAGCACCGGTGCGAGCTTGTGTTGTATGTGTTTGAAATTCGTGACAGACAATTGCACAACCACCAAGCTGTAATGAATAATGCTTGTTGATAGTGTGTGCAAAATCATTCAGTGCTCGTGAGAGCCTGTGAGCACAACCTAAAAAGTTCGACACTGCTGGAAAACCCCAGGTAATACCGGCGATAGCATTAGCTCGCTCCACTTTAATCTGCGGTATAACAAGTACTGTTTTCATGTTTTATACCTCAATCATTGCATCAACAAACGCAAGCTTGCGTTTGACCAGTTTGTACCATTCATCATATTCAGGGTCGCTTAACTCTAAACTGTTATTGAAGCCCAGCTGGGTATTAAGCCATCTAGCAAAGCGTTTTGAAATATCTTGTTTCCAGTTATCTCGTAGACGCTCAGCTTTAAAATCATCATCGATACTGCAGCGTTTTGGATCAAGCCACAGCTGTTCTGAGTGTGGAATATCGCTTTGCTTGCTCCAGCCAAGCTCGCGGCTATCTGCTTGAATATGACTTGCAGTCAGTATAAATTGATCGATAATTTCATCGATCAATTGCTCGCGATAATTACGCATACTTATAATACTTGGGCGATTTTTATTGTTGACTAAAAAATTTCTCAGCTTTTTAAGTGAATAATAAGTAGACCTATCGACTAACCGCCAAAAAGCATTTTCACCATGAACTGGTAGTTGTAACTGGTTATTCCAAACCGGTGGCAGCGAAGGTAACAAATAGGCTTTACCACCGCGCTGAGAATTAAGTTTGGAAATATTTTGTGGCTTAGTACCACCAAATTGCTGAATAGCTACGTTTGGTATGCTGATACAAGGCTCAAGGTTGTATTTGTTGTTACGCTTATCAGCCCTGGCTTGTTTTTGCTCCTCTGAAAATTTAACATACTGCACTTTTTTATACAGCGAATGTATAATGCTTGAGCTATGAATCGGACTGAGTAAATGATAATTTTTTTCATCAACAGGAAAAAAGATCTGCTTTGCCAGTGCACTTGATTCGATTGACTTCTCTTGTAATGCCTGACCAAAACCATGCAACCACATTTGATACTGCTCTTTATCGTCAGTAAAATAGTGTAAAGTCGAGCTATCACCATTCATGATTTCCTGTTGCAAGCTATGGTTTTGCTCATTGGTTAATTGCAGTAAACCTGCCACATCAAGCGCTGCGGCGTTACCCGCCACATCTTGGGTAATAGTTTGCAAGCCAGCTGTGGTTAAATAGCCTGATGCTTTACTATGAGCGTCAGGCTGGATTGAAAAGCCGCTGCTTTTAGAATCACCATGAGTAAATTTAGCAACGTGAGTTGACAAGGTTATTTGTGATGCGCGTTTAGCAGCACTGTCCAGATATACTTTGTATTCATGGTTATGATTAATTACTGCTCGCTCTTCATCGGTTTTCGCAACTTTAAGCTTTGCAGCTTTGCGTTCATCGATATAGAGCATGGCTTGCTCTATCAAGGTATTGCTCGTCATTCATGTCCTCCTTTAGCATTTAGAAGTTTATAAGCATGAGCATACTAACTAATAATATTGTAAAATGCAAACCTATGCTTATGTAGTTCTAATGATTAGGAGATATGATACAAGCAAGATTACAGTTTTATCAAGTAACTGCGAATGACTGCCGTATAGGCAGCTTAGAAATATGCATAAGTAGTACTTACTGTTCACTGCCGTATAGGCAGCTTAGAACGCCCTATTTCTTAGGGGGTTTAAAAATTCCGAGCCAGGGATGATATGTCCAGTCATCCTCATTAGCATCTAGGCTAAACTGCATATACCGCGCAGCAGTTGTTGTTAGCGGTATATCTAGCTCTTGGGCAATACGAGTAATAAGTGACATAGGCTGTGTATCAATCCAAACGCTTACGCCGCAACCAAGATTAATATCCGTATTTGCAAGGCAGGTAAACTTATTGTTTTGCTCAACCCACGGATGCGCTTTAGTTACGCCTTGTGCTTTAAACACCAAATCAGTATCAAAGTCCTCTTCCAAAAACAAACCATACATTGTTTGCGGCGTTGATTGCCTGAACATTTGATTGCGCTGTAATTCAAAGCACCAATGCAAGGGTTGCTGCCACCACAAGGACGCAGATGGCTTATCATTTGGTCGATCAAATAACATGGCACGCATTTGCGCGTGCTCTAAATCAACCAGATTATGCGAGGGTTCAGATGCTGCTCGAGGTTGTAAACGCACGATTGCATCTGGCGTCGTGTATTGCGAAGGCTCGAGCACTGTCTGCAAATCATGTGATATCAGCACTTGATCTGTATCTTCGAAACCAGGTTTTTCAAAACACAGCGCTTTACCTTGCAGGGCATTGATATTTTTCGACAAAATAAGCATATTTTCAGCTGTAACTGATAGATCACGATGGCGTAACAAGCGCCCGGCAAGCTGTACGATCGATCGAATTGAGCTAGGTTCGACAATAGCCCAATCATAATCATGATCGCGCCCAACTTCAGTAACCGCTGTACCAAATACAACAAACAAGTGCTGTTTATGAGGGTTTTGCTGAATTTTCGCCGCGACTGTCTCGTGCGACCAGATGGCTTGCGGCTCGTTGCGCTTTAAAACTGTATCAAGATTATGCTCGATTTCGGAGCGCAACAATAGCGGATACCGGCTATGATAAACGCAAAAATGCAGACAATACTCATCTGGCATATCCATGGCGATCAGCTCGCGCACCACCTGCAACATGGGATTAATATTAGCGAAGCGGACGAGTCCAAATGAGGCTTTGATATTTGTCACTGGCTGAACCACATGATGCTCTTGATGCAGCGACAGCATGGCTTGTTGTAGAATCGGTGCAAGCAGTGGCGCAACTTCGTCTGCACTGACAATACTGTCATCAAACGAGATCAAGCAGGCGCGGCGACGAATAACAGTACTAGCTTGCAACTTTTTAATACGCTGCGTAATAAAGCCCATATGCGCTGCTGTAAATTCGGCACTTGAATTGCTTGTTTGATCATAAGCACAAGCACTGCTGCTTGCACCAAACTCATCAAACCAAGCACATTGTACTGATTGTATGTTTTCATTTTTACACGATTGATTATAAATTTTTCGACCAGCTGCATAGGCTTGAAATAGTGCCTGTACGATACTTGGTGGCAATGTAGCTGATGATAACAACACCCGTGAACCCATTACACCAGCCATGTGCACCAGGCGACTCAACGCTGGTAAATCACTTAAACCAAAATCATCCGGCTCATCAATGACCAAATCAGAGGTTAATAAACGCAGCATGGCAGCTATTTGGTTGTTACCGCGGCTCGCCTCGGTTGCTGGCATTAAATAATCAATTGTGCTGACCAGCACTGGCGCGCTGACTAATTTATGCAAACCACTTTTCGCATTACGGCTTTGATTGAGCCAACGGCCAAAAAAAGTTTCATCTAGCCTACCATCGTAGATTGGGTATTCACCATCACCAAAACAATCATCCAAGGATTCTGAACCATGTTTATTATCAATAGAAGCGTTTAGCTGTTCGGATAACGATGTAGTCTGATTTTTATCTTCATTATTACTCGCTTTGTTGCTTTGGGCTTTAGCTTTAGCAACATGTAACGCTTCTAAATCTTTTAGTGCCTTAGAGCCAACCAATAGAGCTATGGTTTCCTCAGGTAGTTTCAGTCGTTCTTGAAATGCTCTGGCTGTTTGCATGGTCAATGTGCGCAAACCTAGTGCAACATTAAAACGACAGGTATTACGGTTGTCATCGAGTGCATACATAATCCGAGCGTTAGCAAAGGTTTTACCTTGGCCGGTCGAAGCCATATTAATACCGAAAAAACCTTGCTCAAAGGTACTATGAGCAATATGCCGAGTTGTATCAAAAGCTTTATTTTGCCAGTTATAGTCAGGATTTTTATCACGTCTTTTTAGTAGACGTAATGGCGGCAGTGCTGGCATTGCATCGCGAACTTTTGGTAGTTGCCTGGCAAATAGATATGCAAAATGGCTGACGCCAATGTTGTGCTCATCAAGTTTTTGATGCAGTGCGCCGGTATCTTGATCTGAGTTGGCATAGGCTTTATATTTGGTATCCTGCCATTTAGGCGTTACCGGATTATCTGAATAACAATGATCTGCTAACATCAGCACAAGCCTTGCTAGATGCGCTGTAAAACGATTATTAAGCCCGACAGTATCAGCTGCAAGGATTGTAAATTGTATATCTCGCTGGGCTTTGCGGGCTACTGCCTGGGCTTTTGCCTGCCAAGTTGTACTTTTGAAAGGCGTGCCAAGTGTACATGTCCACACGTTTTCAAAATCCTCGGCTTTCCATTCAACGTTGCTAACCTGTGGCGAATTCCAGCTGGGATTAAATGTATTGTAATTGGTTTTTTGACGCGCCAGTTTTTTAAGACTACCCGCAGATGAAAGTGTGTTACGCACATTTGAGTTATAAGCACTTACAGGTAAACGATGATGGGTTAAAATAAGCCAGGCTACCAATTCACCAAACGGCGATTGCTCTTGTGGTTGAAAAAGACAATGTGGATTATCTGGCTTTTTTGGCGCTAATTTAATCGTCTGCCAAAGCGCAGCTTCGGTTGTCTTTGATACCTGCGCCAGCTTTTCAAGCCAAGCTTTATCATCACAATCATGAATAAACGCGAGAAAAAACTGATAGCTTAACCATTCATGACGCAACGGTTCATAAGATTTTTGAGCATTTGGTTTAATTTTAGCCTGGAATAACTTATTGGCTTTACCAAAGTCATGAAATAAACCAGCAATACAAGCTGCGTGAGTTATTAGCTGCGCGTGATGCCAAGTGTCTTCATCTTTTCGCCGTAGAATATCTTTGGCACTTGTATTCGTTGGTACGCTGCCTTGCTCGTTAAATTGCGCCGCATTGCCTACAATCCACACCAACTCACTACTGTTACGACTGCGCAGCCAATGACAACTTACCGCTGTGTTTTTGCGAGCTTTTTGTGTGAGCAGTTTACGCAGAGTCACTAAACCTGCCATGGTAATTTGCGTTTGCCAAGTGCGATGACCTTTGCGCTCAGCAAATTGATCAAGTACACGTCTGGTATTAGCAAGTGCATTTTTGGTGCATTGGGCGACGAAGATAACATTCATACTTGAGCTCCAATGGTATCAGCAATATGTTGCAAGGTATCAATCATGCTGTCCAGGGCTTCGTATCGGGTGAGGTTTTCAATACATGCATTACGAAATTCTTGCTCTTCATCTCCTGCCATGGCAGATATAAATGCCTGCGGTAAAATATAAGCATCTTTAATAATATCGGCCGCATCAAACACTAACCCGCCGCGGCGGGTTTTACCATGTAAAATTGCTAGACTGTGCGGTAAACCCAATACCCAAGTTGCACTTGCACCAAGACCATAAGCTAAGTAATTACCATGGTCTAAAAAGCGGTTCGCTGTATCAATAGAATCACCACGTTTTGCTCGAGTAAATTCACCATAGCTAGTAGCATCCACGGCAAATTTATACAGTTTTTTTGTCAGTCTTGCCTCTTCCGTTAATAATTGCTGGGTTGTCACAACAACATCGATTGCATCAAGCGAGCTATCAAGTGCTACAACTACTTGTTCGTAATTCACTGTGAAGCCTTTATCAGTTAGTGCACGCGTGCGATTCCAGGCAATTTTAATATGCTCTATACGAGTGCGCTGCAGCATTTTTGCAGCTTCAAGCCTTAACACATCATCAAACCAGAATTTGACCCATTGCTGTAGGTACTGCGTCGGCCGGTATTCGTTTTGCGGCACGAACCAACTGATCTCAAGCTCACGCTCAGGCGCGCAAAGCAAAGGCGTGCCACCACCACCAGTGAAACCAACAACAACCCCTGCTTTTGAAAGCTCGCGTACAGCTGCTTGTGTGATGGATGTACCAGTGCCGAGCAATATAGTTGTTGTATTTGCAATTGGTATATTCCAATACAGTGACTGCTTGTTATTGTCAGTTACATACTCAACTCGACCGCCATTGACTAGTACTCGACAATATTGCAAGTAGTACATATTCGCGCGTTTTGAATGTAAAATTGTTTTTAAATCACTTGGTTTTATCTCATCCATTGTGCACTCGCATATTCATTAAAACGTGAGATTATATACTTAAAACGCAAAGGCCCTGTTAACTACGACAGTCGGATAAGCGACACCTATTACTAGATGCCGCTCTCCTAAGAACGGAGCGGGCTACTTTCATAGCACTCCGCTCAAGCCTCTCAAAGGCGTTGTGTGTGACCAGGCTATTTACAGGGGCTTGATGCCCAACGGAACGAAAAGTTACTCTAAGGATTGAATGTATCAGGTTAGGGTCTTTAAACAGCCGCACTTGATGTCCATAAATTCAAAATTATACTCTATTCTGACAGTTTTAGCGGTATCACCTGACGTTAGATTAAAGTGTACTCTAACCTGACAAGCATTGATTATATGAAGCTTTGAACCGTTCTATAATCGCTTAGCGTAACTTTTCGTTCCGTTGGGCATCAAACCCCATACACAACGACAATAGTAATTCAATGCGCAACGCGCTATGGTAGCGTTATGATAAAAACATTTAAACATGAAGGACTAGAAGCTTTTTTCACAAATGGCTCCAAAAAACGAATTAAGCCGAAACATGAGCGCCGATTGCGAGAGCAGTTGGCTGTTGTTAATACTGCCACGATCGTTAATGATATAAATATAATCGGTTATAATCTTCAAAAGATAAAAGGTAGCCGCGCCCAATGGTCTATATCAATTGATAGCAACTGGCGCTTAACATTCGAGTTTGTTGGCAGTTACGCCCACTTACTGAATTATGAGGATTGCCTTAAATGAAAATGCACAACCCTGCTCACCCTGGGGAAATAATTAAATCAAGCTATATTGATCATCTCGGTTTAACTCATCGAAAGCTTGCTGAGCTACTTAATGTATCGCCAAGCGCTATTGGTCGATTAATTGCGGGCAAAAGTAGCGTATCTACTGATATGGCTATGAGGCTTTCCAAAAGCTTTGGCCGATCACCTGAGTTATGGCTAAGGCTACAAATTCAGTATGATTTGTGGCATGCACAACAAAATAATGAAATATTTGTTAACGTCCAGCGCTATCAAGAATAGGGTTCTGTGGCGTTTAAATGTAAAATGAGGGGTTCACCAGCAACCGATAAAATGCACATAGCGCACATCAAAGTGATGCTATCCTAGGTTTTTTGATTATTCATTGATTTTTTCGATGTTTATTTTGGCCGCATCTCGTGTTGGGCTATGATGTAGCGTGACAAATAAGCCTAAAAACTTTGGATACATAGAAGTATCACAAGTTTTTAGTGGGATTTTTTTAGCTTCAAACAACCCGAAGCAAAGAGACTCGTGGAACAAAAACCGGAAAGGCTAATTAATCACCAAACAATATTCTAAAAATGGCACTTTGACAACACTATGTGCATTTTATCGGTTGCTGGTGAACCCCCCTATTAGAAGCAGAAACTGTGTAGTAAGAAACTGAGATTATAAGTGTAAAGTGATTAAGAGGTGCGCCTAAGCTTGTTTTTGTCTCTCTTGGGATTCATAGCTCAGCTCATACATTTTAGATAAGTTTCTGCTGTTAAGAGCCATACCAACTTTCGAGCCAAGCTTTTGGTTGATTTTTAAGGCTTTTAAGAAGCAATCGGCTGCATCATCTTGTTTGTTGTCTAGCCGATAGGCATTGCCTAAATTGCTATAATTATTGGCCATACCCCAAGTGTAGTAATATCTAGGCTCATCATTTTTTGCGGCCACAACAGCCTGTGAGCAATAGTCAATGGCTCTTTTTAAATCGTCTTTTTTATCGTCTTCAGTTCTGTTTTCTTGCTGAGATCTACTCAGATACGCAAGACCTAAATGGCTACTAATAACGTGAATACTTCTAGTTCGATCAAGATGTTCTGATGTCACAAGATTTTTAGTGTTATCCAGAGCGGTATGAAAAAAGCCTATTGCACCGTTCAAATCGTCAGCAATATAAGATTGGATTCCTGAGTCAATTTGCCTGTCGGCGATTTTCTCTGCTTCGCTAGGATTTACTCTAATGTTTAATGCTAAGCAATAGTATCTAATGGCCTCAATGGTTTTGCCCGCAGCGAGGTGTTTTTCTGCTAATTGGATATTTCTTGGGGTGTCACGCTCTACCCGATTAAGCTCTTTATTAATAATCTTAAAAGCACTTTTATAGTGGTTAATAGCATCGATTAGATAGCCTTGATTCACACACTCAATTCCCTGGTCAATGTGCTTTTGAGCTTCAATTTCTTTCTTCATATGCGCTTTGTTTGTCACAGTAAAACCTATAAACCGTGGACTGGTCGCAGCTGTGTAGCTTGATGTAGTCGCCTCGCTCTGTTGTGGATTTATATTTCGCCGTCGAACGTCGTTTAGCGCTGCAATAGAGTGAGATCCAATCGGTGATTTAGAGTCGGTAATGACTTGAGTCTCTGAGCGATCGAGATCTTCGAGATCTACTCTATCTTTAGGCTGGTGCCTTGAACCTGCTCTTTTAGGTCTATCAGCAGTCGGCTGCTCAGGCGTACCAGTACTTGACCTGCTATCACTTTTATAACGTGCATATACCTCTGCTAATTCTACACCGGTCTTTACAGCTATGAAACCGATCGCAAATGCTGCAAGCCACACAGCTTCATCTTGTTTTTTATCGTCGTCACCCGTTTTTGCACTTGCAAAAATTGCAAGTGCGGTTACACCTCCTCCCAGTGTATAAGCAAGAGATAAAAGACCTTTTGCAACTTTAGATTTATCCTGGTCAAAGTATATTTTAGTAATCTTTGCAATAGCAACGGCCGCGCCGACAACGGCTGTAGTGATTGCAAGTTTGTCCTTACCCCCTGAATTTTTTGTCAAGGCGTTTCCTGTTGCCAAACTGAGCTCGAGTGTACTTAGTACATCTAGTATCCCATTAAAAACTCTTGCATTGCTTCTAACATAGGCGAGAGCGAATCGTGGTTTTGCATGGCTTTTAATATAATTGATGGATGATTGTGACCTATTGTAAGCTACTGATCTCATATCTTGAAAAGAGTGACTAATTGTGTTTCCAATTGTTCTCAGGTCAGTGGAACAGATGGTTTTACACCGACTCCAGGTCGTCTGTGAGCTGGGTTGTGAGCTGGGTTGTGAGCTGGGTTGTTTCCGCTCATCCCCGTAGGCTTTACCTGCTTCTAAAGCTCTGAGCTCACGACTACTTAGTTGGTTGGCAGAACTGGCAGACGAATTAGTCATCGGTTTATCCTTGTAAATTTATTTATACTTGTTACTCCTAAATACCGCAAGGAATGCCCTTACAGTATCATTGAGTCATTATTATTAGAGGTATTGGTATACAATTTCGATAGAATTAGACACTGATAGAGATCACCAAGCTTGTGGAAAATCTTTTATTAGGATGTAGCCGCCAAGTGGAGCTAGCCTTCTTGATTGCTCTATATCTGTTTTGCTTTCAATTAGCCATTGCTTTACACTTGATCTGTGGTCTGTACGCCCTGAGTGCGCAACAGGGGGGTGAACAGCAACTAACAGAGGAATCACATTTTGAAAATGTTCCAACCGAAATAATAAGTCCTATTTCATACGCAAACACTTGATGGGTGAGCTGACAACTTCTCTTGAAATAGACGAAGGTACGTTAATTTGCAATCGTAGGGGTGAAAATGATCACATCGACAACATCAACTCAACTCCCCCAAAACTTGAGTGTTCCAGTGCACGACTCTGGAGGGGGTAGATTGATGCAATTACAAACTTTGTATTTTGAAAGCCAGCGTCCTTATCTAAGGGTCGGTGGTCAATTTGGATTACTAACACTACCGCTGTGTACCGCGCCTGGGCTTAGAAGCACTAATCTACAGAAACTCGAAACCAATCAAGCAAATCTTAGTCTTACAAAAAACTATTTAGGAGAATCTGTATTCTTTCTTGATACAGCTTTTCATCCAGAAAAAACTGGTTTTTTTAAAAAAATTGTGCACAGAATTGAGCTTAACGATCCATCCTTTTGGGTGTGTCAAGGCAACAAGCTCAGTTCAAATAAGTTTGTCTCATTTGAAGGTAGAATTTTTAACGATCAACAGTGCTTTCTTAAAGCTTTAAGTTTGTCCCAAAAAGTGAGCGATGCTTGGAATGGTCTAGGTACCACTCTTAATAATTGTGAAAAAATTGAAGTTAATAATAACTTTGTCACCAAAAGAGATTGCTACTTAAAAGCTTTACAACTTAACAACAGCCCTCTCTATTGGTCAAATATCGGTTGTACGCTTAGTCGTGGTGAAACTATCAATATCAAAGAGGATGTTTTCACTGACAAACAGTGCCTTGTTAAGTCTTTAGAACTAGAAGCTTATCAAATAGCTTCATGGTACTCGCTTGGAATTTTGCTTGGCGAAAATGAACAAGTTAAGGTAGCAGGTAAAACATACATCAGTCAGGAGTGCTTTTTGCAAGCGCTATACCTCAATGTCAAAGATGCAGAGCTTTGGACAAGGGTAGGCAAGTCAATGCCACCTGGAACTGAAGTAGTGACTATAGGTGCAAGTGTATATAATCAACGTCAATGCCATTTGCAAGCCATTGACCTCGATAAAAACTTGGCGCTTGCTTGGGGGTATCTTGGAGAGACGCTAGGCGAAAGTGAAGCTATTGAGATTGATGGGGAGCCTTTCATCGCGCGCGACTGCTACGTTAAAGCTTTACATCTTGGTTCAAATTTTCCCACAGCTTGGAACAATCTTGGTGCTTGCTTGCTACCAAGTGAGACTATCGAAATAAATGGTGAGATGGTCACAGAAATTGACTGCTATAAAAATGCACTCAGTTGGGATGAACATCACGACAATGCACGGATTAATCTTAGCACCATCGCAGGACCAAAGGAAAGACTTGAAACCAGCAATATGCTATCGAAAGATAATTTGTAAGCGATGAAGATTGATGTGGTCTGGCAAAACTAGACATTTTTTAGAACACTTAGACTATGGTTCTAATTCAGAGTCTCAATATCATCATGAAACTCATTAAAATAGTAAGTCTCACCCTCTTGCACCCCATTGTTATACACAGACACTGACCTGTGGCACACACCCAGTCGTCGATATCGTGTTGGACAGACTTTGACAGGTTCCCACTCGCCATTTTGCGTTTGCCTCACAAAGCCTTGCGTCGCCGTCATTTGGGTGTTGTTTGAGTTGCTATCACCACCGACCATGCAAGAACTCAAATCAGGCATGGCTGATTTGCCTCGAAACAAGCGTTTGACCAGCGCTTTACGGGCCCCTTTGCAGGCCGAGGGCGCAAAGCCCTGCGGTGCACACAACCAGATGGCGCATTCTTGTTCAGAGGCGGCAAGCGTTGGTGTTGACGTCAACAGAACACTGCTGATGATCATGCTGAGCATGATCGCCGATTTTTTATTGATATTCATACGATATTTTCCCTTTTTTTGTGAGCAGTTGCACCGCTTCGTATTCACTGATGCCGGCGATGTCTTGATAGACTTTCAAGACTTTTCTGATGTAGGCCCGTGTTTCGGTGTAGTTTGGGATATAGCCTTTTCGTTTAACCGCGGTCTCACCAGCGTTGTAGGCCGCTAAATACAATTGAGGGATCTCAAACTCTTGGATCAACTCGGCAAGATAGGCGGTGGCGCCTCGAATATTTTGCCGAGCATCAAACACATCCTGAACGTCATAGGCCTTGGCCGTTTTTGGCATCAATTGCAGTAATCCAGACGCGCCAGCGGGCGAAACAGCGCAATTATTAAAGTGACTTTCAACCACCACCATGGCATGCAAGAGTAAAGGATCGACTTTAAACTCAAGAGCTGCGGCTTCAAGGTGGGCCGTTGCTTTGTCTTTGGTGATGCCAAGACAGTCGGCTTGCACTGTTGAGCACAGCAACCAGCCAATAATGAGCCCAGTTTTAACGTGCATTGTCTTTCGCCGATTCTGTTTGAGGGGTGGCGGCTTTGACGGTCCGCTTGGCATTTGGCGCTTGGTGTTGAGTGGTCTTGGTTGGCACGCTCGCATATTGCGCTTTGACCTTGGCAAAGTTTTTCAAGACGGCGGCTTGAATCTCCAATTGCGAGGCTTTATCAACCGTGACACGCTGCGCGTATTGTTCGGCTAGAGCTTCAAGTTCAGCTTGATCTTTGACCTTTTTGGTCATCCGAGGCGCGGCTGTTTTGGCATCTTTCATCGACACACTCGTGTCAGTGCCGACTGGTTTTTGAGTCTCGGAAGTTGGCTTGGTTGAAGTGCGTTGTGCTCGTTCTTTTTCAGTATTCACAATGCGCTGGTCTTGCTCGGTTGGGGTGTAGCCATAAACAGCAAGCCCTTTCACAGAGGCCTCGATCCAAACATCTCGTTTAAAGTCTTTTTTGCCCTTCACCTGTATGGTGTTCCAGCCTTTACCTGCAGCCAACATCACCACGTCTTTGGCAACGCTGCTGGGCGCTTTGGCCTTGACCACGATGGCGTCACCAGCATCTCGAAAGGCGCTGCGCTGTGCGCCTTTTGGCGTGTAAAGCTCACCGCCAAGCCATGACTGCTCGATGTAATACTTGTTATCAATCATTGATTGCTGGTATTGATTGAATTGCTTTTGAACCAGCGTGTTTTTGGCGGCAGCACGCTCAGGCTTGGCCACGTCTTTGTCTTTAAACTCGGTCACTGTGTTTTGATTGATCATGGTAAAGTCTCCATATCAAAAGTGCAGTGAGGGTACACTTCTTCAAAAAAAAGCGCTGCAAATTGATTAATCTCTTGTTTGTTGAGTGGTTTGTCTCGATCGTGCAGCGGCAATCTGTTCACTAGAAATTCAAAGTCAAAATCATTGGCGGGTTCGTTTGGTAGCACAAGTGTTGGCACATCGACAACATCTTCATAGCGTAATTTGAACGCTTGGTCTTTGTAGTAGGCTATTTTATCAGCCATGATCACTGGCACCCCGCCAACAAAAATAATCGAGTGTTGATCCTTCAAAGCTTTAATCTCCTGTGCCAGTAGTAAACGTCGTTTGGTCTGTGATGTTGAGATCGTGCGAGTCGTGCTGTGCTGTTTTGAACTGAACGACGCTTGCTCAACTGTGTTATTACCAAGCTCATTTGAAATCAACTCGGCCTCTTTCATGGTCTCTGGTCGAAACACCACCCGAGCGGCATGGTTTTTTTCCATGGTCTCAGCCACATCATTGCCATAGGTGGATCGCAGCTGTGAGCTGGCTTGGATGATCGTCAGCAAGCGCAAACCATAGCCTGCAATAAAGGCAATGCCTTTTTCTAAAATAGGGATGCGGCCAATCGAAGTAAATTCATCAAGCAACAATAAAACTGAGTGAGTGTACTTGGGATTGCCCTGCACCAGCACACCATTGTCATATCGAGCCGGGCTCTCTTGCGTGTTTTGATCAATCAATTGTTGGATAAAAAGGTTCACCAAAGGCGCCAGTCGCTCTAAATCATTGGGCTGAATGGCAATGTAAATGCTCATTTTGTGTTGGCGCAGCTCTCGAAAGTCAAAATCACTGGCACTGGTGGCGGCATCGATCAATGGATTGCCAAATATATTTAAAGCGCTGGTCACCGTGCTTTTAACCCCAGATCGCTCCTTGTTGGCCTTGGTAATAAAATTATTCAACGACCCAGCGCACGCCTCTGACAAGCAATCCTTGTTGTCCTTGATGAGCTGGCTTAAATGCTCAGCTGTGTCTTTGTCGGTTTTGAGTTGCCTGAGCACTTCACCCAATGTTTTGGGCAAGCTTTTAATCGCCATGACCGCGCCAATCACGCCAAACAACAAATCACGGCCTTCACTTGACCACATGGGGTCAGTGCCAGCAGGCGTGGGTATCAGGTAATTGGCAATCTTTTGAATATCGTCAATGCGTTTATTGGGGTCTGAGCTGATGTAGGTTAAAGGGTTGTACCGATGGGTTTGATACGTGATCGGCGCTGGGTTGAACAAATACACGGCTTGGCCATGAGCGGCCCTGTAGCCACTGGTAATGGCAAAGTTCTCTGATTTAATGTCCAACACCACCACGGAGTCGTGCCAGCTTAAAAGGTTTGGAATCACAATGCCCACACCTTTACCCGATCGTGTGGGCGCGGCCACCATGGCAAATGTGTCGCCGTCCAATTGCAAATACCGCTTGCCTTTTTTACCAAGAATAATGCCCTTGTTATTCAACAACCCTGCCCTTGCAATGTCTTTGGTCGTGGCCCAGTTGGTGGTGCCATGCAGTTTTTGAGCTTTTGGCCTGAACACCACAGCAATGATCAGTATAAGTAGCACCAGCGGCGCGCCAAGCGCCACCATCAACCCTTGTTGAACGAGCACGTTATCACTGTAAAAATACGCATATTGCACAAGTGTTAGTGGCGTCGCCTGTTGAACTGGTACATTGACCACCAATAAAAACAACCCGCCCAAACCCCAGACAATCAAAAGCAGGCCTATCACGGCCAAAACCGCCCTGAGTATTTTAGTGCGGCGTAAATTCAAGATGTGTAATCCCTCGCCAACCTGTTTTTAAGTCTTTTTTGACTTGCACGATCACATCCACGGCGTGTTGAATGTACTGCTCTTTATTGTCGATTAACCGCCCACTTGGATGATCACCAACGTAACGTGCTAATCGTTCAATCGCAAGCCTTGGACTGTCCGCATGCACAGTGGTAATGGCCCCTGGATGACCACTTGTGACGGTGTTTAAAAAATCATAGGCCTCAGCGCCTCGAATCTCCGACAACATGATTCGATCAGGCCGCAGCCGCAAGCACGCACCAAACAGCTCACTGACACCAGCTTTAGCGGTGCTGGTGCCCCCTTTAGAAGCCAAGAGATGCACCGCATTGTCTTGATCCAGCACCACTTCTCGAACATCTTCAATGGTGATGATCCGCTCGTGCAATGGGATATGTTTTAACAGGGCATTGGCAATGGTGGTCTTACCAGAAGAGGTGCCGCCACTGATCACAATATTTTTGCCGTGTTGCACCGCCAAACTTAAAAAATCTTGATAGCGTCGCTCTTGTAACAGCGCTTGTAATGTCGTGTCAATTGGCGATGTGTCATGAGCACCAGTTTGAACTCGATCAAACACCCCCCGCTCAGCTAAAGACGCCAGCGTGTGATTGTGGGCACTGGGCTTTCGAATCGCAAAATAGATAGTGCCAGGCGCACACGATGGCGGCATGACAATTTGCACCCGCTCACGCGTGGGCAAGCTCGCACTCAACAAGGTGTCGGCTTTATTAATGGCTTGATTAGAATAGCTGGCCACCAACTGCGCCAGTTGTTGCAATGATTCAAAGGTAATGGTCTCATCCACCACTTTATACAGTGGTCGACCGGCTTGCTCAACATACATGCCGCCAGGAGCATTAATCATGATCTCTTCAACACCGTCTTGCTCGAGCAAGTCGCTATATTTTTTAAGATAATGCAATAAAGGGGTGCTCATTTGTGAACCCTCACTGGTGAGACAACGCCATGACGTTTTTAAAATTTAAATCCTGAGCCACAAAGATGCTGATTTGCTCGCCTTGGTTTTTATGCAGCGTTGGCCTGATGTCGATTGACGCACTAAGCGCAAGCTCTGCTGAACTGTTTAAGTTGTCACCAAGCTGCTCGGCCACAGCTGAATCATCGGTTTGCGAGGCCGCAGCCCCAACCATGCTCAGTAAAAACGACGCGCCAAAACGCTCAGCAAAATGCGTGTCAATCCAGCCATCATGACCCGATCGACCAAGCGGATCAGCGCCAGGTGAGTCAATGGCAATATCAATGCCCTCAGGCGTCATAATGCGGTGCCAAACCACAAAAAGACGGCCCTGGCCTCGAACAAGACCGGCTCGGTACTCACCAATCACCCTTGAGCCCTTGGCAAGAATTAAGTTCGAGCCATCGTCACTGTAAACAGCCTCATTTAACACCGCTCGAACCATGCCTGGTACATCAGACGAGATCGCCGTCTCGATCACCGCCTTGATCATGGTGCCTTGCGCGATCAGCGCAGGCCTGTCTTGCAGCATGGTCGCGTGCGCTGTGAGCGTGTCTGAACTGTGCAGGCGCCTTGCTAAATCATCGTCATCACTACGCCCTTGGCTGGCCGTGTTGGCGCCAATAATTTTGTCCACCATGTCATTGGATTGCTGTTGTGACACACTGGCTTGCACTGTTTTTTCACTGGCTTCATTTGTTTTAATCTTGTCATAAATCACCAGTGGTGATCGCCTGCGCTTATACAGCTCTTCCTCAGACAAGGCTGGCGATTGTAAAGGCGCAGCTTTAACAGGCTCAACAGGCTTTTTAATCACCCGTGCTAACCCCACTGGCGCCGGTTTCTCTTCAAGTTCAGGCGCTGCTTTAATGCGCTCACGATCAAAAGGCGCGTCAACTTGGGCTTGCAAACCATCAGAGGCCACCTCGTCTTGTGACATGCTTTTATACAATAAAAACCCCATGATCAGCACCACAAGCGTGATGCCGCCAGCAATCAAGTACAGGGGCTTTTCATTATTGCCTACACCAGGCATGCCCCGATCTTTTGATCCGTGATCTTTCGATCCGCGATCTTTCGATTCCTGATCTTTCGATCCGCGATCGTGTGAGCCAGGCTCTTGTGAGCCGTGCTCTTGTGAGCTAGGCTCGTTTTCAGACTCAGTCATACAGCGCGCCTTTTACGTGGCTTTTGCAAGGTTTTGATTCAAGGCTTTTGGCGCTGGCGCTTTGTCGTTGTAAATGCACGTCGCTTGCTGATCTTGTCGAAGCATGAACTGCGCGCCTGTGCTTTGCACCACAATGTAGTGGCCTTTCACATGAAAATTAATCAATGACTCTTGCTGATTGGCATCCACCAGAAAAATAGCCGGCGTCTTGACGTCATCATCAAATTGAAAATAGGTAAACTGGCCATCGTCAAACACGGTGTTGGGCGCAATACTGCTGTCACCTCGCATGCTGTATTCAAAATTGAGCGCTTGTGGGTCCAAGTTGGTCTTTACCAGCGTTGTAGCCTCGTCTTTTAATTGCTGTTTTCGAGCCAGCTCACGTTGCAGCTCGTCTTCTGGATAGCGAAACTTCACTAAAAAAGACAAGGACGCGTCAGATGGGCTCGACGCCTCATGAGCTCGAAGTTCAAAGTTGTACATGCGCTTGTTGGTCAACAGCGACAAATTGGTGTCCGCTTGATTTTCAACAGGCTGTAAAAATAAATGGTTTTTCTTGGGGTGAAATTGCCAAGCCACCGAATCCCCTGGTGACAAATGCTCGATCACTTCATCGTCTGCAAAAATAATGTGCGTTGAATAGCCATAATGACCATGCACCACATACACATCGTTTTCACTGTACGTCATGTTTTTAATGCGAGGATCAAGTCGGCCCTGCTGCGGCGCTTTCGCGCTGTACGCAGGCGTGATCACACTGGCAAGTAATAAGCACACAAGTACTTTCATCATTCACTAATCCTTAGACTGAATCATTTGTTCATCAACTCGATAGGCTGTCACTTGAAACCCCAATGGGTTAATCAAGCGATCACGTTCTGATTGAGGGGTTTGTGTAAATTGAAAGCTCAGCGTAATCACGTCATAAGTGTCAGCTGACTGCGAGCCATTTTTAGTCTCCCGAAGAATCGGCACAGACACAGTGTCGTCATCGAGAAAACTTAAATTGCGGACCGTGATGTTCACCGACCCTTTGCGCGCCAGTGTATTCAAAGGGCTGTGCTCATTGCTCGGGTGAAACCAGCTGTGGTAATCAGTGGCGACCGTATTGGTCGACATCTTTTGCACAATCTCATAATCGGCTTTATACCGGTCATACAAGTACCCCTCACGAGCCGTGATGTACATTTTCACAAAATACTTCACCATGGCCTCATTTTCTGAAATGCTGCCTTCTGATAAAGGCTGCACCACATCAACCAAACCGCTCGCTTTATCGACCCGAATCACATAAGGCTCCACCGTTTTGAGCGGGATCAACATCATCACCGCACACAAGCACAAGCCTGCAAAAACAATGGCAACAATGGCCACCACCCCCCAGAGCTTGGCCCGTGCTTGGGCCCGTTGATACACCTCAACCTCCCAGGCATTGGATTCATCAATGTAGGCTTGCATGGCTTTATCCATCATCAGTCAAGCTCAAGAGCATTGATGGACACCTTCTCACCGCAAGGGTGCTGGCCATCAAAGCTTTTACACGGCGGCGGTAACTTCAAATAAGCGCAGCCTGTGGATGAGACCATAAACACAACCAATAACAACATTTTCAACGTGGTGACTCCTTTGTGACTGTGCCAATCGTGCTTCTATTTTTAATGGTTTGAACGCCTTTTTTAACGCCCAACCCCGCAGCCCGTGTGGTGCTACCAGCCGCTCGCCCTGCCGCTCGATCAAGTTTTCGACCAAAGTACTGGCCAATGTTTTGCGTGGACAGTGACAGGCCACCAGCCAGCGAACTGGCGATGTTCATGACTTGCGTCAGCAAGAGAAAAACAAGTAGAAAAACAACACAAGTAGGAATCACATCGCCAAAAACAATGTTTTCAACCGGTATATTAGAAACGACTCTATCAGTCATAGAATTAGTTAAACCCAGTATTGCAACAGTAAACACAATCACAAAAATGTAATTGATCACTTGGCGAAGCCAAGCTTCAAACATTTGCCTGGTCATGCTAAACATTAAAAAAAGAATAAACAGCGGCGCAACGCCCACTAATACTGCAATGGCAATCTTAGAAAGTACAATTAGAAAAAGTGAAAAAACCATCATAATCGTTGCAGGTATAAAAATGACAGCGGCGAGAATATAGGGTAAAACCCATCCCCGCTGTTCAGCAATATACGTAACTGAAGCAATAGATCGATTGTAAATTAGGCCAACTTGTGAAGTTGCAGAATCTCCAGTCGTACCAGTACCAGAAATAACACCTGCTAATGCATCTGGAGTATTGGTGATAACATCGACAATGTAAGTCGAAAATAAAGGCCAACTGCTCACAAAAGCAAAAATAATCCCAAATTTAATGGCTGATTCTAAAAACGCATTCAAAGGTACAGCCACAAGGCCTCTCATAACGCCAAACCCCATGATTATGATGTAGGCCGTTAAAAGTAGCAGCATCAAGGGTTCTAACTCAGCCCAAATATTATTAAAAGTTAAATTGATAAAGTTCACTGAATCTTCGTCAACAATTTCATTAATTCTTTGCGCTAAGTTAGCTGATAATTCAGCTATATTACCGGCCATAGTCTTCATCCATGTTTTTAAGTAATTCATTTTGTTGGGCTCTAAAAGCCTCAGACGCTACTTCATATGCTGATGGTTTATTATTAAATCTTGCCCCGCTTTTACCGTTGATATTCTTTTCTCTATAGACACGGCTTTCTTCTGCAACTTCTCGAAATTTTTCCCAATACTTTTCGTTAACAAGATCATTTCTGACTAACTCAATACCAACGGATTTTCCAATGCGAATACCTCGCTCGACAGCTTCATCACAGGCCTCATTGGAGAATCCTGGGTGCTTTTTATCACACGTATTCCAAAACCGACCTAGATATAATAATGCTTCAGTACCATGTGGCACGAAATACCCTGACAAAGGGTGATTCGTAAAGTCTTTTGAATAGTTTTCAGTCTCGCTTTCATTGCAAGCACACAGCAGTACCATCATCATCAACGCCAATAGTATTTTCATGTTAAAGCCTTTTTTTATGGAATATTTGGAATAATGCCAGACGACATGGCCATGTCAGCCGCTTTTAAATTGTGATCATTGGCTCGTAGTTCTGATGCATTGATCTGCATTGACGATTGCAGCCGTATTAATTCAGCCACCGCAATGCCGTGCTCAGCTTGGATTCTGTTTTGTAAATCAATCGCCCCTTTAAGATCAGTCGCCGAATCAATTTCATCGGTGAGCGCTTCAAAATCTTCAATGTGCGCTAAGCTTCGGGCGTAGTGAGATTTGCCAACACTGATCTGGGCCACGGTGGCATTGGTTTCTTTGCTGTACTGTTGGGCATAGGTTGAATCAGGGTCACGGTACAACTCATCGACCGTGTAATTGATATCTTCAGCCCTTGATTGATCCACATAACCACTTAAAGTATTAAGGCCGCCGCCGTTATACAGCCCCTCAATTAAATCAACCGTCTCATCCCACTGCGCTGGTACAAATCGCCGGGCTTCTCGATAGGCATCATTATTGAGTAACGCGCTCATGTCATAGCTGCCAGTGATAGCTTCAAACTGCTCAACTTGTTGCGCCAGCTGACGTCGCAATTGCTGCACGCTTTCAATTTGTTGCTGCACCTGGTTAAAGTTCTCAACCGCTGAGATGGCCGCCGGCACAAGCGTTGCAGCATCAAAGGTTGGAATACCACCGCTGTGGGCATTCACCGAGACACAACACACTAAGAGCATGGCTTTTTTCATGACGACTCCTTTAAAAACACAGGCAACCAATCAGCAGGCTGATCACCAACACTGGCTCGAATCCCATCAAGCCTGTTGACGCTCGCTTGTGAGCCGGATAACACCCGAATATCATCCGGTAAATCACCCAGATCCAATTCAACCACCACCGATGATTGGCCTTTTCGAATCAGGCATTGCCGACTTTTTTCACCAAGGTGTCGCACAATCTCAAACTCATGCTCAGTCAACCCAAATTTGCCCACATAATGCGCGTGGGTCGCCTTGGGGTTTGGCATAAAAATATTGACAATGCTTTGCTCAATGATGGAATCACCAATGCGACACTCAGCCGCGTCCTTGGCCGATTGCGTGCCAAACACCAGCAAGCCATTGCGCTTGCGAATGGTTTTAAGCCAGTCTTTCATCATCGGCTCAAACACTGGATCATCAACCACCTTCCAGCCCTCATCGATGTAGATCATGACTTTATCGCCATTAATCAATTCATCAACGCGATGGAACAGGTAAAACAACATGGGGGTTCGAATGATGGGCCGATTTAAAATCTCGGTCATGTCAAAGCCCAGCAATCGAGCATCAAGTGATAACGAATCAGTTGCATGATCAAACACCCAAGCATGCTCGCCATCATTGACCCACGGCATCAAGCGAACAGCCACGCTGTTGGGGCGAGTCATGTCTAAAAACGGCATCAGATTTGAAAGCTGTCGGTCGTGCCGTGATAATTTTAAAAGCCCATTTAAAGCCTTATCCACTTCAGCACCGTCTTCAACTGAATAGGCCTCGCCATGACTGGTGGCAAGAATCTGAATCAGCTCGGCTAAAAAAGCTTTGTTTTTAGGCGTGGTGCTCAATTGAAACGGATTAAACCCGGTGGGCTCACCATCAAGCAAGGCATTGTATTGACCGCCTTGCGCTCGGATAAAAATGTCAGCGCCGCGATCCTTATCAAAAAAAACAACCCTTGGTGTAAACTTTTCAGATTGGGCCATCAAAAAACACATGAAGAGGGTTTTACCCGTGCCAGACGGGCCAATGATCGTAATATTGCCTAAAGGGTAATAGTCGCCATGCTGATGAAAACTAAAATAATACGGCGTGCCACTGGTGGTCTTCAACATGGTCACCGCATCGCCCCACCAGTTGCCTTTCAAATGCCCAATCGGGTGGTTATGAAACGACATCAGCCCTGCAAAGTTGCGGCTGGTGATCAAGGATTTTCGCGGCCTGTAACTAAAATTACCAGGCAGCTGCGCCCAAAAGCTTGCTTCAAGCGCCAAGTCTTCTCGGGCAATCAAAAAGCCCGCATTGGAAAAAGCATCCACCACGTGTGCTAAAGCTTTGGTGGTTTGAGCAAGCGTTGAGGCAAGCACGGTCATGGTCAGATGATGATCGCCCATGACAAACTCATTGGAGATCAGCTCGTCCAGCGCCGTTTCAATGTCCACAATTTGAGACTCGGCAAGATCGCCGGCACTGACCATTTTATTTTTTTGAATGGTCATCTTTTGAACAGCCACTTGTTTACTAATGCACGTAAACGATTGCGTCAGGATAAATGAACACGGCAAATGCAAGAGATGATCAAGCATGCCAGGTGAGGTCTGCGCCGTGTATTCTTTAATGCCAACGCTTGCGCCAAACAGCGACGAGGTCATGCCGCGCAGCTCAAACGATTCAACACCAAAAGTCAGCCTTGAGGTGTTCAACAGCTGATCCGCTGAACGCTTGGCCACCGGCACCCGTTGATGAAAGCCATTGATCAAATGGGCAAAATACTCATACACCCTGGAATAGACAAGTGCATTGTGCTCATACAAGCCCAAAAGTTCAGGGTCATAGCCCTTTAAAATGCTCAGTACTTTGTGCGCAATGTCATCAAGGGCTTGCAGCGCTTGACGCTGATGCTGCGCCTCAAGAGCAAGCTTTTGCCGAAAAAAAGAACTCAGCAAGGGAATATCAAGCGGCGCTTTTAACACCAGGGCAATGTACATGTCATTGACGTACAGCGTGTGCTGTTGAATCAAGGCTTTGTAGCGAGCATTTAAATCATGGGCAAAGCCAGGCTCAAAATAACTGTCCGGATAATCAGTGCTTTCATGCCTGATAATGGTGGTCCAAACACTGCAGTGCTGGTTTTGCAGTGATTTATACAAGGTATTGCGAAGGTGGTGCCAGGCATTAAGTTGCGACGTATCAGCCGTTTCATGGGCAATGCCTGCCACTTTAATGACTTGAACATAATCGCCATTTTTCGTTTTTACCGTGTGACGATCAACATGACTTGAATAGGGAATAAACCGAGCACAAGAGACTTCCTTGTGCAGGACCGCGCCATACGACGTGTCGCGCTTACTCATGCATCATCCCAAGGCGAATACGAATTGGCCTTCCAAAAATGACGATTTCGACAAGCGCCCATGGATTGCATTTTCAACACAAGCAAAGAAAAAATTCGCTCATCCTTGAGCGACATCACATAGCAAAGGCCATGCAAAGGCAAGACCAAGAGCAAATACAATGGATTGCCCATGGCCAAAAAAACAAGACTTGCCAACATAAAATACACAATGAAAGCTTCGTACTGCACACCATACATGGTAGTGGCCCGAGTCAGCCCCTGAAACACAAGGTCGTGTTGTAACTCGCTCATCAACCAACCGCCTCAATGAGAAAATCAGCAATGGCAACGCCGCCAAACACCAACACAATGCCGCCAATAATGCGACCCGCAAGCCCCATGCTAAATTTGCCAGCAAAAGCCGCAATACCCGTGGCGATAATGGCAACACCTGCGATCAATGTGCCCGTCGGGCCAGTCACCGTCTCAATAAACGCTTCAAGTGGCCCATCCCAAGGCTCACCGCCCGCCCCTGCAAATGACGGCTCAATTAAAATCAAAATCATCACCAGCGCTTGTACGATCACTATGCCCAATGCCATCGGCCTCTACTCCTTCAAATCAATACAATAAAGCGCGATCAATCAATAAAAAAAAGGCCTGTTTTTTTGGTATTCATTGTCGTCAATAAAAATAAAATGCAAAAAATGAACACACAAAAACCATCTGCACTGCTCAATGCAATGCAGACAAAAAGCCATTAAAAAACGTGAAAAAAGGCGCTCAAGGCGCGAAGAAAAGAACACGTGAAATAATTGGACCGCCTAAAACCATCCATGTTTTTTTCAATTGATCATCGTAATTTCAAATAGATTAAACAGGAAAAACAATACACCGTCAACACAAAAAGATAAATTTAAAAAATAAAATGATTTTTTAGAAATACCGAAAACAATGTATAAATCAGCACTGAGCAATTTTTAAATGAAATAAAAAGGTGGGATGTATCTTGAAGAAGTGATAAATGAAGATTAAAAGTGATAAGTGCAAACCTTTAAAAAAGACTGAAGGGCATTTATGATTAAGCCTCAGCCTCATCAAAAACGAGCTCTTTATCATCGACAACTGGTTCTCGCTTTAACACGTGAAAATCAAAAAGTGTCTGGTCATGCTCAATACGATGCGCCATGTACTTTGGGCAATTTTTTCGAAGAAAAGCATACATAGTGCTAAACGCTTTAAATTCTTTCACCACGTTTCGAGCCGATGACAGCGCACAATATCGAGCGTGACCTTGAACGAAAAAAAACAACATCATCACCGAGGCCGCTGGATACCCCAGCTCATACACTCGAATTTCTTTAATGCCGCCCAAACGATCAACCAATCGCAACTCTCGCTCGCTTAATGTACCAAAGCTCATGTTGAAGATCCTTTTTATAAAGACAAAGCGCGAACAAAAAACAAGCGCAATCAAACACAAAAGCATCTCAATTAAAGGTGTTTCATTGCAAAAGGCGCTGTATTTCAGAATGCCTTTATAGCAGATTTAAACCACGGTTTAAATGCATTCAGAACGCACCTTGACACTTTAAAGCACAACTGAATATTTATCGATCAAAGTCTGCATCTGGCGCTGGTGATGAGCCAGGCTGTTGATGAATGTCAGTCGATGATGAACGCTCTTGTTCGGCAGGTTTGGCAAGCGCCAAGCCATAGGCTTCAAGCGCCTTCGCTTCTTTTTGATACGAAGCGCCATAGGCTTGGCGTAAAAACAAAGCCGCGCCAAGATACTCGTTTTGGGTTCGCTGATAACACCTGGTAAGTGAGGCTTGTGCTAGATCATCTGGCGCTAACAGTTTAAAATCAAACCGAGCGGCCTTGGCCTGCTCAACATCAGCTTGTCGCAGATGATGCACCGCTTGCGTCACCCCTGGCGTCCACTGGCCTCGATCAGATCGATACGATGACTGCACCTCAACACCATTTTTTCGCAGCGATTCAGCATACACGTCTTTCATGTCTTTAAGCTCTGCTCGGCCCAAACGAAGCTGCTCGCCATGATGACTTCGAGTTTTCACCGTTAAATGCGCATGCGGGTTTGGCGTGTCGGTGTGAATCACAAACATTGAGTCATGGGCCTGAAAGTAGGCGCCTGAAAAATCGCGCACACTGGCCTTTAATTGCTCAACGTCCGTGCCAGCCGGTGACGATAAAACAATGTTAACTGTCCGGCGCGCATTACTTCGCACCTCATCTTGGGTAAACCAATCATCAATCACCGCTTGCACTTCTTCGTGATCTCGCAACACTGTCCCATCTGACATCTCAATTGGCAGATCATCAATAGCTTTCTCATGGCGCGTCATATAACTGGCATGCGCCACAGCTCTGGATTGGCTTTTGGCATAGCTGCTGACTTTAATCACCGCCTGTGGCAATCGCTGCGTGTTGCGGTGCAAATCCACCACTCGCTTTGGCACCCCGGCTTGCGTCATGGTTTTGGCAAACTCGGTGGCACGGCCTCGTATTGGCGTTTCAAATAAATCAGACATGCTCGTAATCTCGAACAGTCGACGCTCTAATCAAGGCTTTCACCATCTGCGTTGTCTCTGCAATGGACGCTGTTAACTCGTAAGCATTCAAGCCCTCAATCCCCACAGGTGTTGGCTGCGAATGCAAGCATTTCACGTATTGATTTAAGTTGCGCCCTACGCTTTGCAATCGAGTTAAGGCTGTTGACAGGGCTTTAATTTCATCGTCTTTGAGTTGCGGGCTTTGCAGACTTTTCTCTCGCACGCATCGCAGTAACCATTTTGAATGGGTTGTGTTCTCGGCTGTCACCGCTGTTGTCATGCTGTGATATTCGCTGCTGGTCAGCCGTGTATTCACCACCTTCCAGCGCGTCTCAACTGGGACGGTTTGAGAGGTGTTCTCAAGTGGCTGTTGGGCGTAGTGCGCGACCAACTCTCGCAGCACATCGCTTGGTGTTTTCGATTTGTTTTGGCAGACTTTGTCAAAGGCATTTTTCAATTCAGCTGTTAATCGAAAACGCATGAAGGCTGACTTTGTCACAGTGGCAACTCCTTGTATGAACGCTTTGAGGTGGTTGGGATTTGAGCATTATTAACAGTGTGCCACACTGTAATCATTATGCGTATCTTGCATTAATTCTTCCCAACCAACTCTATACTCATTCTCTTTTTTAGTCTGTCATTTACACTACTAGCATTAAGCCTGAGAAAGTAGAGCCTATCCAACTTTATCAGGCTTAATGACATTAATAATATTAGGCAATAATCTCGTGTATTCGAAGTGACTCTTTATCAAAATACTGCGCTGTATCATCAATCAACACGCGAACACTATTGTCTTGAGCTCCTGTTTTTAAATCTAAAAGCCCCATTAAATCCGTACCTTCAACGCGCACCAGAACGCCCTTTTGAGTCTTCTTAACATCAGCTTTTTGAGACAATTTTGGGACTGATTGACTATCGCGTGTCTCAACAATATCTTGATTTTCACTGTGGTTCGGCGTTGCGTCTCGGGTCACAAATGCATTCACTGCTTGCTGACTAATCGGCTGTTCCATTTGATCACAAAATGCTTTCACTTGTGCTTCATGCTCTTTCGCATGACGTTGTAAAGTGACCAATGATTTGACCGAAGTGCAAAGCCCCCGATCATACACCGATTGCAAATAATCAGGCATTGAGGCAAAACTTTTATACAGTGAAACATAATCTTTTGACTTGCCCAAACGCTTGGCAATGCTCACAGAGGTTTCGCCCTTATCAAGCCTTTCTTGAATCCATTGACTAATTTCATGTGGCATTAAATCGTGTCGTTGAATGTTCTCAATCATCTGCACTGTGGAACTGGCAGATTCAATAATAAAAGCAGGGATCGAATGAACGCCCACGGCCAGCACTGATGCTCGGTATCGACGCTCACCAAACACGATCATATACAAACCATCGTCCACTTCTTTAACACCAATCGGTTGTAACACGCCGTATTGCTGTATTGAATCAGCCAGCTCTGCTAAGGACTCATCATCAAAAGTTTTGCGAGGCTGGTTCGGATCTGAAGAAATATCAATAAGCTGTATCTGTTGTATTTTGTCTTTCGTAGGTTTTGGATTAATTAAACTGCTAAGTGATCGAATGTCATCTAAAATCATGCGCCATACCCTCTTGTGCTAAAGTGTCAATCGTGTCGAGAATATCAATCATCTCAACTGCTGCGATCTTAGCACCGCTTGATTTTAAATCCCAGACGGCGCACCCCGCATCGACCGCTTCTTGAATGGCAACTCGGTTGACCATTTTTGTCTTGATCATCTGTGACGAAAAAGCCGTGCAAATATCCACCATGGCGTCTCGTTGCGCCGCTGATCTCGAGTTGACTCGATTGGCTAAAAACCCGAGCAATCGTAAATCAGGATTATACCGCTCTTGAATACCCTGAATCGTGGCCAGCATCTGACCCAGCCCTTGTATGGAATACCCCGCCAGTTCAAAAGGGCACACCACAAAATGACCAATGAGCAGTGCGCTCATCAGCCGCAAACCAAGCGTTGGCGGCGTATCAATGATGCACACATCATGCTGAGCAGACAGTGTTGTCATATTCTGTTTAAAAGCATGCAAAGCGCTGTTTTGCAAACGCTCAACCTCGTTTAACGATGGGCTGCCTTTTAAAAGAGTAAAAGCAGTCGAATCAATACTCAGCCCATCGGTATACAAAGCTCTTGCATCGCCCACATGCACGCATTGTTTTAAAAGCGTTGATGAACTATTGGCTTGACTGTCCAAATCAACAAACAACACCCGAGATTGTTGAGCCGCATATAAAGCATGGTGCACAGCAAACGTGGATTTACCCACCCCGCCCTTTTGATTGCAATACACAAAAATACTCATGACGCACCCTTGGACTTAAGACGTTGCACACACCGGCAAAGCACTAAAATAATAAAAAAGAGCAAGGTCACAGCAATCATCAGCGCCACCACAAACAAAAAGGGGTAACGTCTTATGATCTCATCAAAACGTTCAAGCGCTAAATACTGCACTCGCTCACCATTGTTTAAAGCATTCACAGGTGAATACTGATCCGTCAACACCCGCGCTGTTGTATCCCAATTGGGGCTCATCTCCATTTTGGGTAAAAGAGCATTGGCATCTATATCAAACATTTTTTGAAACACAGGATAATAAGCCGCCGCATTGTTGTGAACATCAGCAACAGGGGCAAAGCCGTCTTTTTTGGTGGCAAGAATCACCCGATTGGTGCTCTTACCCTCAAGCTGCACATTGTAAAAACCACCAAACACACTCGCATAGGTGGTGGACTCATGATCATACAAGGTGCTGCGAGTAAACGTGTTAGCAGCAACCACGCCATCATCCGTTAACACCTGTTTCACACTGTGTAAAAATTCTTGCGTCATGAGATGTTCTGGAATGTACTCACCATTAAAAGCATCAAGCACCACAATGTCATACTGCACGCCTTTTTGAATGGCCTCATTGACAAAGACCCGACCATCACCAATGGTGACCTGCATATTGGCAACTTTTGGAAACGAAAAAAACGTTTCGGCAATATCAACCACAGCCTCATCAATATCGACAATATCAAAATGCGCCGTCGGGTGTAAAAAATACATGGATTTTGGCACAATGCCGGCGCCCAAGCCGATGACTAAAATGCGCTTTGGGTCTGGCTTTAAAAACAAGGACGCCATGGTCGCTTTAGTGTAGCTAAAAATCATTGTGTAATCGCGAGTTGATAAACAGCCTTGATAAAACGTTTGCCCGATTTTTGAACTGTCAAATTCCAAGCACCGAATATGCCCTTTTTCAAGCACTGAAATCAAAGAGTATTGCGATTGCTGTTGATGAAGAACAGTTGACGCCATGAGCGGCGAATACAGACACAAAAGCCACAAAAGAAAAAGCCTTGTCATGAGAGAATCCTTTAAATTTTGATTGATGATCATGTAAAATACATGTTTTATCAAGCTAAATTTAAAATAAAGGACAAGCAAAATGGTGTTGTGTATTTACTGTATTGTCATTATCAATGGCTTTTGTATGATGTCATTTGAAATGCTAGCATCAAAAATAATAGCGCCCTACTATGGTAATGCTTTACCGATCTGGGGCACCATCATTAGCCTGTTTATGGTCTCACTCGCCATAGGCGCCATGATCGGTGGTGTTATCTCACAGCGTCGTGCCAACATGAACACACTGCTGTGCATGCTGTTGTTACTGGCCCTAACAAGCATCTATTTCAATATCTTCCATCATGCCATACTTGATTTTAATCACATGCTCTCAGTGTCCAACAACGCTAAAATGACGTTATCACTAATAGCCTTGTTTGCCCCCTTCACCATCGTCAGTGGCATGATTACGCCTTACGCTATTCAAATTCTGACCAACACCGGCAAACAAAGTGGTTTCACGGCTGGGCTGGTGTATTTCATCTCAACGCTGGCCTGCGCTCTTGGCACCATTGCCACGTCTTTTTACTTGGTGGTGCTTTTTTCAATTGACACCATCATCATGCTCAACACCAGTGCGCTGTTAACCGTCACCTTGTTGACAGTCCTGTTTTTAAAAAGGCACTGGTTTTACTCAGACGGTTCATCTTTGAAAAACCCTAAAACGGGCACAATTTCTTGAGTTGCTCGGCCGGTGTACACCAACAGCTTTCGCCACAAATCATAGGGAATCTCTCGTTTGCCAGATTTGAACTCTCGAATTCGGCGACCATGAGCAAGCCCCAACAACCCAGCAATACCATCGTCAGTGCTGTACTCATCAAAGGTGTCTTTGATCTGATTAATGTAAGCTGTGACAATCTCAGCGCTTGGCGCTTTATAGCCTTTGTCTTTTAATCGCAAATGAGCATCACTCAATTGACTGATGTCAATGGTTAACGGGGTCTCAATCACTTCTGCTTTGAGATTGTCTTTGAGCACTTGTATGCTCTCTTTGATTGATTCTTCATACACAAATCGTTTTTGTGCTGCCAGGCTTTTGATTTCAATTTTCATACTATAAATAAGGGGCTTTTGCCCCTTTCTCCTAGACTGTGACTAAGTCGATGTTTTTAACATCACTCACTTTAATATGAACTAAAGCTAAAGTGCCATTGGCCAGTGGTTGCCACTGACCGGTGTTATACAGATTTAAAAAGCAGTAATACAAGTAATCCCAATAGATCAGCTTTTCCTCAGTGACTTTAATGCCGATGTCTTGTGGTCTAAAGGTTTTGGTAGGCTTGCCCACTGTCTTAAGAGAGCCTTTACGAGTGATATAAAAATCGGCGTTTGGAAAATTGGTCTTCACAATAGCGATCTGTTGTAACTTCATATGGCGGTCCGCGTTCAGACTGCTAGCCTTCTCTTAACGAGTTACTTTCTGAGCTGAACGTAGCTCTATATTAGGCTAAATTAGCCTAATTGTACAGTGATTTTTAATTAAAATAAGCGCCTTTTTTAAAGAGAGATTTATGTTGCACAATGCTCTTTATACAAAATCGGCCTCAACTTCACTTTAAGAATGGCTTAGAATAGTCTTTATAGCTCTATCAGCGAACGATACGTCTTTATTTAACCTACCTACTGCAAAAATAAAACGAGGCTCTGTGAGGCTTTAAAGCCTCTTTAGGCGTAACGTCTTTTTAAGAAAGCAAATTCAGTGTTGTCCAATCTCTCTACTCGTCAAAAAAAAAGAAAATTTAAAAAAAACCTGTTGTATTGATTTTTGCGAAGTGACTGTGGCGGTCAAGGGAGACTCACCTGTGGTCAAGCGGTGTGCAAAGATGAGGCACGATTCTTTGTGCAGGGTTTGTCCATAGGGAGTCCACCGGTCTGCGTAGCTTTAGCGAAGCAGATGTCCCCACAGTTGAGCGAGCTTTGGCCGTGAACTCAGGTTAAGTATTTAAGTTATTCACAGCTAAATTCGGAGTATTCTTAATAAATAACAATATCTTACAAGAATAATCCTGACAAATTGGGGAAGAATCCTGATTGGAGTAGGTGTTGCACCTAGATTGTTAACGGGGCTGATACGGTTAAGCGGCCTGCAATAAGTAGCTATAATAATTAGTATGTTAGACTAAGCAACCGATTAACATTCATTGCACGGACTGCATAATGATTAAAATATCTCTCACGGACGACGATAAATCGGCGCTAGAGC
>Ga0209194_1000391_pt1 | contig 36378 bp, 29 predicted proteins | sample COGITO_mtgs_1004_FD_184787 | JGI IMG/M metagenome (GOLD analysis project Ga0209194, IMG submission 184787) | Pelagic marine microbial communities from North Sea - COGITO_mtgs_100413 (SPAdes) (version 2) | ecosystem: Environmental > Aquatic > Marine > Epipelagic ...
ATAGATAATGGGATTTAAACTAGGAAAAGAAAAAGGATTACAAGTATCTAATGGAGAAATTCAAAATAAGATGAGATTCAATAAAGATACTGTATCTATACCTGGTGTACCTGTTTTCAGAAAAGACCTAGGCGAGGGCATATTAGGTGAGGCTAATATGGATGGAAGTGTTTTTCTTAGCAATGACATTGAGCCTGGCAGCAAACAAGAAAGAGAAGTTCTCATACATGAGATGAGGCATGCCACCGACATGAGAATCGGTAAACTAAAATACGAAGACGATTATATTAAGTATAACGGAGAGACGTATCAAAGAAAAGACATTAACGGGGAGGATATGATTAACTACGATGGTAAATGGATCCAAGCTGGTAGTACTAAGTTCCCTTGGGAGCTCGAAGCAAACAACGGTAATAAATAACAATTAAACAAATTAAACAAAAATGGCAACATTAACACCAACATTAACTTTAGCATCTTCAGATATGAATGGAGATGTCTTGAACTTATCAGTGACAGATACTCTGGCGGTTCTTGGACAAGTTACAACAAAACAAGTAGTGGCAACAACATCAGGAGTTGTGTTTGCCGCAGCAGCTAATTATACTAAATCATTTGTATACTTAAAGAATCTTAGTACGGTAGCAGCTGAAATCATAACAATTGAAAAAGCAGATTCAGGCGATGAGTACCTTTTTTTAGGTGCTGGAGAATTTGCGTTCTTCCCTTGGGCGTCATTAGTAGACTTAGCATTAGACGCAGCAACAGGATCACCTGTATTAGAAGTTAGAATATATCAAGAAGCAGCAGCATAAATTAATAAATAAATAAACAAAAAACATGGCAACATTAACACCAACACTTACGCTTGCTAGCACTGATATCTTTGCTGGTCAACCGTTAAATTTATCTGTTACAGATACTTTAACAGTATCAGCTCCAATGACGGATATATCAAGAATGAATACTAATGATAATATTGGTAACGGAGCTGGTATAATTATACCGGATTTACAACAAGACACTTACTATGTATATATAAAGCACACTGCTGTTTTAGCATCTGACGGTTTAACTGCAGCAAATGCTGGGGATGACTTTGTAACCCTTAGTAATGCAGATGGAGAAGCTGGATCTGAACTTTTAAGATTATACCCTGGAGAATTTGCATTTTTCCCTTTAGCTCCAGCAGATGGAACGGATGGTGGTGTAGAGGTAGGAGGTTTAAAAGTAACAGCGGCTTCAGCAGAAGTACAGATTAACTACGGTTTCTGGAAGAGATCATAGTGGAAATATTTAAAGATAACAATAACTGGAACGAGAAATCTATTATCGGATTCATTGCATTTGCAATAATGTGTGTGATTATGATAGTAGATCTTGTAACCGGTTGGTTAGGTAGAGACTTAATGATTAATGAATTTGTATATGATTCGTTTGTACTTGTAGTACTTGGTTGCTTTGGTATAAGTGGATTAGAAAAATTCGCAAAAAAATAGATTATGGCATTTAAAATGAAGGGCTTTAGCCCATTTACTAAAAAACAAGATACAGACCCAAGAAAATCTCCAGAAGCAAGGGAAAAAGCTGCAAAAGAGATCAAGGAGTTAGAAAATAGACCTGATTATAAAAGAAATGAACTCTTAGGAACCATAAGTGACATTAAGTTTGGCGCTGAAGGTAGATCATTAACAGATAGCGAGAAGAAGCAAATAGCAGATCTTAAGGCTCAAATTGCCGCATTATAGTATGGCGTTTAAATTACCGGGCTTTAGCCCATTTACAAAAAAAGCAGGGCCAGAAACTAAAAAGTTTGATATTGATAATAATGTTGATCCTTTTTCAGACGAAGAGACGGCTTATGAAAATGCTCAAAATGATTACGACACTGATAATCCAACCAAAGAGCAATTAGCGAAAGCTTTAGCAAAAGTAAAATCAGAAAAGACAAGATGAGTATTTTAACTAAAATATTTTCTGGTGGTGCTGCTGATCTTGTAAAAGGTATAGGTGGAGTTGTAGACAATCTGCATACATCTAAAGAAGAAAAGTTAGAGGCAGAAAGAAAAATAAAAGAATTAATAGCTAACTACGAGATTGAGATGGAAAAAAACATTACTTCTCGTTGGGAAGCAGATTTAAAATCAGACTCATGGCTTAGCAAGAACGTTAGACCAATGGTTTTAATATTTTTAATAGTATGCACTATGCTATTGATATTCATAGACGCAGGTGCGATAAAATTTAACGTGAAAGACTCTTATGTAGATCTTTTACAATTAGTATTAATAACCGTGATCGGCGCTTATTTTGGCGGTAGATCATTAGAAAAAGTAAAAAAATAAATTATGATTAATGGAAAATATCAATTGGCTACTATTGAGCCAAAAATAGATGCACTACCTAACCAGGCGTTTGCAAACAAAGATTTGCTTTTTGACTGGACTGCGTTTCAAGTACCAAAAGGAACTTGCGCTATTAAATCAATAAACATTATAATGCAAGGTACTGATGCTGTCGCTGCTAATGGAGCAATTGACTTTGGTTTGTTTTTTGCTAAAAGTATAAATAATGTTGCACCACCTTCATTAGGCACAACTAATGCCCCGGTAACAGTTATAAAAGCTGCGGCCGCTAGAAGACATATTATAGCTTATCAAGCTATAGATTCTTCTGAAATGGAAGATAACCAAGACGCTTTAATAGGTTATAACATACTTGGAAGTGGAAACCTTAACACATCAAATATAGCTTCGAATAGACATGACGCTGTATTAGAAGGAGATCCATCTTTTGGTGGAGACGCTAACTACAGTAAAACAGTTGAGGGTTTTCAAACTATATGGGTTGCTGGAATAACAATTGGAGCAGCTAACTTTGGTACGGCTTGCCTTATTGATGGTGCAGTTACAGATCTCGCTACTAGAACTTTTGATGTATCTGAAGATACTGATGCAGATGATGTTTTTGCAGTTGGCGACGAACTTATAGCTTGTGCCTCTAATGGAACTAGCGTTCAGGTAATTGGAACTGTCACGGCTGTAACTGCTGATACGGTTACTACTGATGGTGTGGGATTTGATGGTGCTTTAGCTAATGATGATGAAGTATGCTTTAGAAGCCCTATAACATTAAGATTAGGATTAGAATATTAAAAACAAACAATTAACTTAAATTAAATAAAAATGGCAACAACAAAATTAAAAGGTACAAGTAAAAAAATTAAAGAACTTAAAGGTGTTAAACCTGAAAAAGTTAAAAGCGAGGAGTTAGAAAAGATACAAAGTGTAGTTGGTAAAATAAACAATCTTTATGTTGAGTTGGGTAGGTTAGAAGCGCTTAAGCATAACAACCTACACACTTTAGCTGGTATTCAAGACGAATTAATGGTAGTGCAGAATGATTTAAATAAAGAGTATGGTACTGATGATATTAATATTCAAACTGGAGAAATAAAATACGAAGACGATGTCAAAGTTAATTCGTAAAATAAGTATCGGTAAAGATTATAAGAATGACGCTATGCACTATGCTGTAGGGCAAGAAGTGTACGGTGGTCATACTATCTGCGATATTATAGAGGAAGACGATAAGTTTTCTGTCTATATCAAAAAAAATAAAGACGTATTACCTTGGAAAGACTTTAACAAGAATATGGCTGTGTCCGTAGAATATAACTTACAATATTAAAACTATGAGAAATTCACCACTAAAAGCGTTTGTAGATTTAACTAGAAAAGATGGGCCTAGAGTGTCTGAAAAAGAAAAAAAAGATAGACAAGATAAAACCCGTAAAGAAAGAGAAAAGGCAAATAAATTTGAACATAACGTAGAGGCTAAGATGGATCATTATAGAGATACTTTTAGGAAATAATGAAAAGCGTTTACAACTTTGTTGTAAAGCCAAAAGGAGAAAGATATAACAATACTAAAAAATTTGACGGTGGAGAGTTAATACTTAACACAGATATATTTCAACACCAGTATGTTAACAGAGAAGCTATTGTTATATCAACCCCAATTATTGGTGATACAGATATAAAACCAGGAGATACAGTTATAGTGCATCACAATGTTTTTAGAAGATGGAATGATATGAAAGGCATTGAAAGAAATAGTAAGTCTTATTTTAACGAAAATACTTACCTTATAAACCACGATCAAATCTTTTTATACAAACAAAAGGATAAGTGGATAGCTCCAAAAGGATATTGTTTTGTAATACCTTTAAAAGCTACAAATCAGTTTAACACTGAGTCTGAAAAACCTTTACAAGGTATTGTCAAATATTCTGACGGTACAGTTAAAGTTAACGATCTAGTTGGTTTTAGACCAAGTAGTGAATACGAGTTTATAGTTGATGGCGAGAGACTATATCGAGTTTTATCTAATTTTATTACAATCAAATATGAACATCAAGGAAACGAAGAAACGTATAATCCAAGCTGGGCACAAGGCAGTTGAAGAGCTTATCAAAGTAGGTGAAGAAGCTATTGTCACTGACTCTGAAGATGATCTAACAGCTGATAAGTTAAAGAACGCCGCAGCATCTAAAAAACTAGCTATATTTGACGCATTTGAGATACTTAACAGAATTGAAGAAGAAGAAAACTTGCTTGAGGGTAAAACACCTGAAGAGGCAAAGGAAAAAACTTTTAAGGGATTCGCAGAAAGTAGATCTAAATAATGTACGAGCAAAGTTTAGTTAAGACAGTTGAGCCGGTTAAGAAAACTACTATCAGTAGACTTAACAAGGGTAAGAAATGGAAATACGGTTACGATAAAGAACACGATATTATAGTGTTATCTCAAAACGGGCAAATAGGTGAGATAATAGAAATACAAGGACTAGTTATTGCGCTACCAAAAGCTCCTAAAGAAGTATACAAAGATCCGAAGAACAAATGGGTGAAATTCGAGTATCCCAAGGAGTTGCAAAGAATTAAGAATATATTCGATTGGAGGAATTATCCGGAAAGCAGTAAAGAAAAATGGTACGATTACATAGATCAAGAATTCACAAGAAGGGAGGAGGGTTTTTGGTTCACGAATAATGGTAAACCAACCTGGATAACAGGTACGCAATACATGTACTTGCAATGGAGTAAAATTGATGTAGGTGCTCCAGATTTTAGAGAGGCAAACAGATTGTTTTATATATTCTGGGAAGCTTGTAAAGCAGACAAAAGATGTTACGGAATGTGCTACCTTAAAAATAGACGTTCTGGATTTTCTTTCATGTCATCAGCGGAAACGGTTAATTTAGCCACTCTTGCCAGTGATAGTAGATTTGGTATATTATCTAAAACTGGATCAGATGCAAAAAAGATGTTTACGGACAAAGTTGTTCCTATATCAATTAATTATCCTTTCTTTTTTAAACCTATCCAAGATGGTATGGATCGTCCTAAATCAGAACTTGCTTATAGAGTACCTGCTAGTAAGTTTACAAGAAAGAAAATGTCAGCTACAGATGGTTTGGAAGAAATCGAAGGCTTAGACACGACGATTGATTGGAAAAATACCGGAGACAATAGTTATGATGGTGAAAAGTTAGCATTATTAGTACATGATGAAAGTGGTAAGTGGGAGAGACCCGATAATATTTTAAATAACTGGAGGGTTACAAAAACATGTTTACGATTAGGTAGTAGGATTATTGGTAAATGTATGATGGGCTCAACTTCAAACGCTTTAGATAAAGGTGGAGAAAACTTTAAAAAACTATACAATGCCTCAGATGTCACGAAGCGAAATAGAAATGGTCAGACAAAGTCTGGATTATACTCTCTTTTTATCCCAATGGAATGGAACTACGAAGGGTTTATTGACGAGTATGGAATTCCAGTATTTACTACTCCTGATATCGATAGATTCACACCAGACGGTGAACTGATAGATGTAGGTGTAATAGATAACTGGCAAAACGAGGTAGATGGTCTAAAAGACGATCAAGACGCTTTAAATGAGTTCTACAGGCAATTCCCTAGAACTACAGAGCACGCATTTAGGGATGAGACTAAAGGAAGTATATTTAACTTAGTTAAGATATACGAGCAGATAGATTATAACGAAGAACTGTCTAGAACTCTAGGAATTACAACAGGTAATTTTCAGTGGGTCAATGGGATTAAAGATTCTCAAGTAATATTTTATCCAGATCCAAAGGGTAGATTTAAAGTTAGCTGGGTTCCACCTCAACAGCTACAAAACAGGATAATACTTAAAAACGGTATTAAATATCCTGGCAATGAACACATGGGAGCTTTTGGTTGTGATAGTTACGATATATCAGGTACAGTGGATGGGGTTGGATCAAAAGGAGCTTTACACGGTCTAACTAGATTCAGCATGGAAGATGCTCCGGCTAACAGTTTCTTTTTAGAATACTTGTCTAGACCACCAACGGCCGAGATGTTCTTTGAGGACGTTCTAATGGCTTTAGTATTTTACGGGATGCCTATACTCGCAGAGAACAACAAACCTCGTCTCTTGTATTATCTGAGGCGTAGAGGATACAGAGGGTTTAGTATGAATAGACCAGATAAAATATGGAACAAGTTGTCCGTTGCAGAAAAAGAAGTAGGTGGTATACCTAACTCTTCAGAAGATATTAAACAAGCTCACGCAGCGGCGATTGAGATGTATATACAAGATCACGTTGGAATGAAGCAAGATGGAACGTTTGGTGATTTGTATTTCAATGAGCTACTAAACGATTGGGCAAAGTTTGATATAAACAAAAGAACAAAGCATGATGCATCGATAAGTTCTGGTTTAGCTATTATGGCTAACAACAGACATTTATATGCACCAAACGCCAAGATAGAAAAACAACCATTAAGTATATATATTTCAAAATATTCAAATACTGGGGGTATGTCTAAAATAATTAAAAAATAAGATGAATAGACGAACTACAAATAATTTCTTTCCTAGCCAAGTAGTTAGTGATGCCGAGAAGATTAGTTATGAATACGGTTTAAAGGTTGCTCGTGCTATTGAACGAGAGTGGTTTGACAATAGTTCTAATGGTAGTAGGTATAATAAAGGATTAAATAATTTTCACAATTTAAGACTGTATGCTAGAGGTGAGCAATCTATACAAAAATATAAAGATGAATTATCTATTAATGGTGATTTATCATATCTAAACTTAGACTGGAAACCAGTTCCAATTATACCTAAGTTTGTTGACATAGTTGTTAACGGAATTGCAGAGAAACTATATGATATAAAAGCATACTCACAAGACCAAGCTGGAGTTAGCAAAAGAACAGCCTACATGGAGCAAATCCTTGATGATATGGCAATGAAAGATTTTGATGCGGCTACAAAAGAAGGTTTAAATATAGACCTGTCAAAAACACCAAAAGAAGAACTTCCCGACTCAGAAGAAGAGCTAGCATTACACATGCAACTTAACTATAAGCAAGCTGTTGAGTTAGCTGAGGAGGCGGCTTTAGGCGTTTTGTTTAAAGGCAATAACTACGATTTAATAAAAAGAAGGTTCTACCAAGATTTAACAATACTGGGTATTGGAGCTGTAAAAACTTCTTTTAACACGTCTGAAGGTGTGGTTATAGACTATGTTGATCCGGCTAACTTAGTTTATTCGCATACAGAATCACCATATTTTGAGGACATATACTATGTTGGCGAGGTAAAAGAAATTCCAATTAACGAGTTGGTTAAAGAATTTCCACATTTAGAACACGAAGACTTAGAGGAAATATGTAAAAAGAATAGTGCTTATAGAGACATGGGCCGTAGAAATCGTGATAACGATAATAACAAAATTCAAGTACTATACTTTAACTATAAAACTTATATGAACGAAGTTTATAAGGTTAAAGAAACAGCTAGTGGTTCTGCTAAAATAATAAAAAAAGATGATAAGTTTAATCCACCAGTAGATGTAGACTTTAAGTTTTCTAAATTACAAAGAGCTATCGAGTGTTTATATGAAGGAGCGTTAATCCTTGGTACTGATAAATTACTTAAATGGGAGATGGCGAGGAATATGATGCGTACTAAAAGTGATTACACTAAAGTTAAAATGAACTATGCTATCTGTGCACCAAGAATGTATGAAGGACGAATAGAATCACTTGTAAGCAGAATAACTGGGTTTGCTGACATGATACAACTAACTCATTTAAAACTTCAACAAGTATTATCTAGAATGGTTCCTGATGGTGTTTATTTAGATGCAGACGGTTTGGCTGAAATAGATTTAGGTAATGGAACAAACTACAATCCACAAGAAGCGCTTAACATGTACTTTCAAACAGGTTCTGTTATTGGTAGATCGTTAACTCAAGATGGTGATCAAAACATGGGTAAAACACCTATACAAGAAATATCTAATAGTAGTGCTGCTGCTAATAAAATGCAGGGGTTAATCAATACTTACAACTACTATTTACAAATGATTAGGGATACAACTGGTTTAAACGAAGCTAGAGATGCTTCCACACCAGACGCTAAATCGTTAGTTGGTATACAAAAAATGGCTGCAGCAAACTCAAATGTAGCTACAAGACATATCTTACAGAGTGGTATGTTCTTAACAGCAGAAGTTGCTGAATCATTATCTTTAAGAATATCTGACATACTAGAATATTCTCCAACAAAAGATGCTTTCATACAATCTATAGGCGTTCATAATGTTGCTACATTAAAAGAGATGGCAGAGTTACACTTATACGATTTTGGAATATTCTTAGAGTTAGCACCAGATGATGAAGAAAAACAAATGTTAGAAAATAACATACAAACATCTATACAGCAAGGATCAATAGACTTAGAAGATGCTATTGACTTAAGAAACATTAGAAATATTAAGCTAGCTAATCAAATGCTTAAAATTACTAGAAAGAAAAAAGCAGAGTTAAAGCAAAAGCAAGAACTCGAAATGACAGAAGCTCAAGGTAAATCTCAAGCAGAAGCTTCTAAAGCAGCAGCAGAAGCAGAGACTCAAAAAGCTCAGGCAGCACACCAATTGAACGTTGAGTTGGAAAATGTAAAGTCACAAAATAAAACTCAGCAAATGCAAATGGAATCTGAGATTAAAAAAGAACTCATGCAAATGGAGTTTGAGATCAACATGAAGCTTCAAGAGATGAACATGAAGGAGGTTGATATGAAAGACACAAGAAAAGAAGATCGTAAAGACGATAGAACAAAAATGCAAGCATCACAACAGAGTGAGCTTATAGACCAAAGATTAAATAAGAAACCACCTAAAAAGTTTGAGTCCTCAGGTAATGATATAATGAGTGGCGAGTTCGGTTTAGGAGCATTTGGTCCTAAGTAAAATTATTAACTATTATTATATTATATTATGGCAGAAAAAGAAGAGCCAATCGCTGATAGCGAAACTGGCAAAATTAAAGTAAAGAAAAAAGAAACAAAACAACCAGACGGTAACGAAACAAAAGGTAACGTTACTAAGGTTGCGGCAAAAATGAAGAAACCAGCTGAAGCTGTTGAACCAACAGTTACAAAGGTTGATTTAAACAATCCACCAGAAGAAAAACCAGTTGAAGAAGTTAAACCTGAAGCTGAAGCGCAAGAGGTGGAAAAACAAGATGTACCAGTTGTAGAGGAAATTACTAACGAAACCGTAGAGCAGGTAGAAGAAGTAGCCGTTGAAGCTGCTGAGGCTATAAAAGAGTCTATGGAGACTGGCGAGCCTTTACCAGAGAATATTCAAAAGTTAGTTAACTTTATGGATGAGACTGGTGGTGATTTAAATGATTACGTTAAGCTTAATAGAGATTACAGTGATATGGATAACCAAGACATACTGTATGAGCATTACAAGCAAACTAAACCTCATTTAAATGCAGAAGAAATTAACTTCCTTTTGGAAGATCAATTCTCGTTCGACGAAGATGTAGACGACGATAGAGAAATACGTAGAAAAAAACTAGCGTTAAAAGAGCAAGTTGCAAACGCTAAATCTCAATTGGAAGAGAGTAAATCCAAATACTATGAAGACATTAAAGCTGGGTCTAAACTAACTGACGATCAACAAAAGGCAATTGATTTCTTTAATAGATACAACAAGGAAGAAGCGAGTAACAAAGAGGTAGCAGATAAACAAAAATCTACTTTCTTAAATAAAACCGAGCAGGTTTTTAACGACAAATTCAAAGGTTTTGAATATGAGATCGGGGATAAGAAATTTAGATACAACGTAAACAACGCTGGGGCGGTTAAGGATACTCAGGTAGACATTAATAATTTTGTCAAGAAGTTCTTGAATGAAAATAATGAAATGTCAGATGCTCAAGGTTATCATAAATCACTTTATACAGCAATGAATGCTGATGCTATCGCTAAACACTTTTACGAACAAGGCCAGGCTGATGCTATGAAAGATAGTGTTGAAAATGCTAAAAACATAGATATGAGCCCTAGACAATCACACGGTACTGTAAGTGCTGGTGGTATAACCGTAAGAGCTTTAGGTGATAACTCTGCTGATTTCAAATTTAAAATTAAAAACAAAAAATAACAAATTAAAAATTTAAAATTATGGCAATATCAAACCCTGGTGGTTTGTTAAATAGTGTTCCAGCTGCAAGGCAACAAACATTATCTACAAACTATCTAGATTTTACAGGCGCAGGTAACGACTGGGCACAACAATATTTACCAGATCTTATGGAGCAAGAAGCTGAAGTTTTCGGACCGAGAACTATTTCAGGATTTCTTTCAAAAGTAGGAGCTGAAGAGTCTATGACTTCTGACCAAGTAGTTTGGTCTGAGCAATCAAGATTACACTTATCGTATACAGGTACGGTTCAACCAACTGGAGATGTAAATGGTACAATTACAATAGCTAACGATATTGATGGACAAGCTGTTGCAGCTGGAAAACACGGTATTAGAGTTAACGATATGTTGTTAATAGCACAAGCTGGCGCTGTAGTTAAAGCTTTGGCTGTTGAAACTCCAAACTCAAATGTTATTACAGTCGAGCCTTACGCAGAGGCAACTTTATCTGCTGCTGGTCTTACTGCCGCTGCTTGTACTGTGTTAGTTATAGGTTCTGAGTTCGGTAAAGGAGCTGCTTATGCTGATGAAACTGGTACTTTTAAAACTGATTCAAGAGGAGCTAACGAGCCTTCATTCAAAACGTTTACTAACAAGCCAATCATTATGAAAGATTACTACGAAGTATCAGGTTCTGATGTTTCTAGAGTTGGTTGGGTTGAAGTTGCTGCTGAAGATGGTCAAGCTGGGTACTTATGGTACTTAAAAGCTGAAGCTGATACAAGAGCTCGTTTTAACGATCACTTAGAAATGACTATGCTTGAAGCTGAAAAAACAGTTGCTAACTCTATTATTGGATTTGGCGAGAACAGTCAAGTTAGAGGTGCTGCTGATGCTGGTGCTAACGGAGCTGGTACTGAAGGTTTATTCGCTGCTATTGAGTCAAGAGGTAATATTACTTCTGGTATCACTGGTGTTAACGCTGCAACTGATTTAGCTGAATTTGATGCTATTTTAGCTGAGTTTGATTCTCAAGGTGCTATTGAAGAAAACATGATGTTTGTAAACAGAGCTACTTCGTTAGCAATGGATGACATGTTAGCTTCTATGAATTCTTACGGAGCTGGAGGTACTTCTTACGGAGTATTCGACAACGAAGAAGATATGGCTTTAAACTTAGGTTTCTCTGGTTTCAGAAGAGGTTCTTATGACTTCTACAAGTCTGACATGAGATACTTGAATGACAAAGCTACAAGAGGTGGTATTAACTCTGCTGCTGGTTCAGCTGCTATCCGTGGTATTATTGTTCCTGCTGGAACTTCTACGGTTTATGACCAACAATTAGGGAAAAACCTTAAGAGACCATTTTTACATGTTAGGTACAGAGCTTCACAAACTGACAATAGAAAAATGAAAACTTGGGTTACTGGTTCTGTTGGAGCTGCTACATCTGCTTTAGATGCAATGCAAATCCACATGTTATCAGAAAGATGTTTAGTTACACAAGGTGCTAACAATTTCATGTTAATGAAATAAGCATTTATTATATTAAAGACCGGGGCTTCGGCCTCGGCCTTTTATTTTTATTAATTTATATTATATTATATTATGGCAAAGAAAACAAAGAAGGTTGAGGTAGAACCTCAAATTGAAACAATGGAAGAAGTAGTTACAGAATATTTTGAAGAGCCTGTAGTTGAAGAACCAAAAGCAAGAGAAAGATTAAAACCTACAAACGAGTGGGAAATTAAAGATAGAATGTATTACTTGAAAGGCGGTAAAACACCTTTATCTAGATCTATAAAATCTACAGGTATATTTTACTTTGATGAAGAAAAAGGTTACGAAAGAGAACTTAAGTACTGTCAAAATCAAAGAACACCATTTGTTGACGAGATGAAAGGTGATCAAAGATTAGAGCATATTGTGTTTAGGTCAGGCGCTTTATACGTACCAAAAGAAAAAACAATTTTACAAAAACTACTTTCTTTATACCACCCAGGTAAAGATGTTATGTACGAAGAGTACAAGCCAGAAGGTATTGCAGCTGAAGAAATTGATGTGTTAAATATTCAAGTTGATGCTTTAATAGCGGCTAGAAATATTGATATAGATATGGCTGAAGCTATTATGCGTGTAGAGAAAGGATCTGAAGTATCAGAGTTAAGTTCTAAGGAGCTTAAAAGAGATTTATTAGTATTTGCAAGAAATAATCCTAAGCTCTTCTTAGAGCTAGCGGATGATGAAAATGTAATGCTAAGAAACTTTGGTATTAAAGCTGTTGAAAATGGAATATTAAGATTATCTTCTGATCAAAGAAACTTTATGTGGGGTAGTAATGGAAGGAAACTAATGGTTATACCATTTGACGAACATCCTTATACTGCATTAGCACATTGGTTTAAAACTGATGAAGGTATGGAAATCTATTCTAATATAGAGAAAAGATTAAATCAATAACAAAATAATATGGTTGTCCTTCGGGGCAACCATTTATTAAAATTTAATTTTATGGAGGACAAATCAAAGGGTTTAGGAGACTCAATAGAAAAATTTACAAAAGCAACAGGGATAAAAAATATTGTTGATCAAGTTAATAAACTTAGAGGAAAGAAAGATTGTGGTTGTGGAAAAAGAAAAGATCAGCTTAACAAAAAATTCCCTTATAAAAAATAAAAAAATATGATACTAGTAGACACGGTATATCAAAGAGTTTTAGCGCTAGCTAACAAAGAACAGAGAGGGTATGTAACGCCTCAAGAGTTTAATCTACTAGCTAATCAAGCTCAAATGGAAATATTTGAACAATATTTCTACGATCAAAAAAGTGAAGATCAAAACCTAAAAAATTCAACCGAATTTTCTAATGTAGACGAGATGTTAGACGAAAAACTCTCTATATTTAAAACTACACAAGCCTTAACAGTTGCTGGATCTATTGGAACACTTCCTAACAACATGTATAGACTAGGATCTTTATTCTATGCTAGTTCTTTAATTGAAGTAGAGCAAGTCACAGAAGAGGAACTGATGTACCTACAGCAATCACCTTTAGCAAAGCCAAGTGTTTATTGCCCTGCTTTCGTAAGAAGTGGTGGTGATGTTGTGACGCTGTATCCTACTCCACTAACTGCTATAAATTTAAATTATATAAGAATGCCTTTGAAAGTTAATTGGGGTTACTCCGTTATTAACGATAAAGCTCTTTATAATGGAACACCAGGTGTTTCGACGGATTTTGAATTACACAAGAGTGATGAGACTGAGTTGGTTTATAAAATATTATCGCTAGCTGGCATAGTCGTGGTGAAACCAGGTTTAGGCACTTATGCAGAACAACAAATAGCAGCACAAAAAACTCAAGAAAAACAATAAGAAATGGGATTATACAATGGTAGTTTAGCTAATTATTATGGAGGTTTAGAGGATACTGGATCTTATCAATTCATATCTGTAACAGATATTATAAATAACTTTCGAGTTGCTTATGTAGGCGAGGATAAAATAATACCTAAAATATCTAGAGCAGATATAAAGTTTCATGCTTTAAGAGGTATTCAAGAGTTGTCTTACGATACATTTAGAGCTTGCAAGACACTGGAATTAGAAGTGCCACCAAGCTTATTATTGTTACTACCACATGATTATGTAGAGTACACTAAAATATCATGGATAGATAGTAATGGTAAATGCCACCCAATTAACCAATGTAAGTCATGTCCAAAAGACCCTTTGTCATACGAACAAAATGACGATGGTACTATAAATGTAGGAACAATTACAGCGGGTGAAGATGTAACGGTAACAGTACCAGCTTATGGTACCGGTTGGAATCCAGTTTATAATGATGAAGAAAAAAGATATGATGATGATGTAAATGACCCAAGAAATTGGGATGTTTGGAACGCCGCAACTACAACAACAACAACACTTGGCTCTTACTACTCACAGGATCCTACGGTAGAAGATTCTACAACTTGGGCCAACGTTCAAAATAGTGGTTCTGTAAACAGTGCTAATAACAGCGTTGACGCTGAAGATACTATGTACCAAACTAATGTTGGCCAAAGGTATGGACTAGACCCTCAGCATGCTAATATTAATGGTTGTTTTTGGATAAACTGTAGAACAGGAAAAATTCATTTTGACTCTAATTTAGCTGGTAAAACTGTGACTATACAATACATAAGCGATGGAGTTGCTACTGATGATGAGATGATAGTTCATAAGTTTGCCGAAGAAGCTATGTATAAGCATATAGCTCACTCAATATTAAACACAAGAGCTAACACAGATCGCAATATAGTTGCTACATTTAAAAAAGAAAGATTTGCTGCTGTTAGAAATGCTAAGATAAGATTATCAAGTATAAAGCTAGAAGAGATTACTCAGATAATAAGAGGTAAGTCAAAATGGATTAAACACTAAAATATGCCGTTATTTAATAAAACATTTCATTTAGGAAAAATGAACAAGGACATGGACGAGCGTGTCGTTCCTTCCGGCGAATATAGAGACGCAGTTAATATAGAGGTTCAAACTTCTAATTATTCTGACGCTGGTACGGCTCAAACTTTAATGGGTAACACCTTGATATCATCACAAATGGTACCAGATGGGAGTACTTGTGTTGGTAGTATAGCTGACAATAAAAACGACAAGGTTTACTATTTAGTTGCAGGTCCAGAAGAAAAATTTAACGAAACTGATGGTTCTACTTACGATTGGAACACACCTTCTTCTTGGAAAGATTATATAATAGAATATGATATAAAAACAGAAACTTTTAAATATGTTTTTGTAGATATATATAGAGCGAATTATGAGGTTGTTGGCTTTAAACCAAGTAGCAACGCTGATTTGTCAGGTGAGATTACAATGCAAACGCCTACAACTAATCCCTATACACACATTAGACACGATATGTTTGTTGATGTTTATGATAGCTTAGGCGCTAGTTACATAACACAACTTCAACAAAGCTCTACAACCTGCGTTGCCGGTCCAGTTGATAATATTGTACAGTTATACAGCACTTATATAGATTTTAAAAACAGTAACACTCCAATATCACCAGGTAGTTGGTTGAATTTTAGTGCAAAAAGAATATTAAACTTTCATAAAAATGTATACATAACAGGTATTAATATTATAGATGGCATGTTGTTTTGGACAGATAATCATACTGAGCCTAAAAAAATAAATATTAAAAGATCTATTGCTGGTACGGGTGGTTATGAATACTTGCCGTCAGCTATGCCTGGAGTGTTTGATGGAGACACTGATCTTTTCCATACTAGATTATGTGTAACACCAGACAAAGCTAATCCACTTACAGTAAAACTTAAAAGCTTTACACAACCTTGGTTTGTTAAAGAAGAAAACATAACTGTTATTAGGCAACACCCCTTAGCGGCTCCAATTTTAAAAATGGCTTCACATGAAGATGATAGATTCGAGGCTAACGGAGATTTTGCAGCCACATCCGCCTCTACTGATGGTAGTCCTTTGGATATAAGTGGATTACCAATTGCTGCTAATAATTCATTTTCTTACACGGCTCCTAATGGTTTTATTTATAATAAAAGAGTAGGTGATTTAATAGAAAACATTAGAGTAAGTAGTAATGTTTACTGGAAGATAGGCGATACAATATTATTTAATCAAGATCAAGGCGATGATGTTAGTGTTAGCGGGTTTACAGAGCACGATGTAAGATGTACTGTTACAGGTGGAACTGGAGTTGGTGCCCCTTCAACAGGTCCTTTTGATATGATGATAGAATCTATAGACACAGAGTCGATAGACGCAGAGCAAAAAACATGGCATCTAAGGTTGGAAAAAGAAAAACCAATGTTTGAGTTTAAGTTTCCAAGGTTTGCTTATAGGTATAAGTATGAAGACGGTGAGTACTCTACGTTTTCACCTTGGTCTGAACCGGCTTTTATACCTGGTCCATTTGATTATTTACCTAAAAAAGCATTTAACTTAGGTATGACTAATAGACTTAGAAGTCTAACTATAACTAATTACGTAGTTGAAGAATCATTAAGACCCCAAGGTGTAGTCGCTATTGATTTGTTGTACAAAGATGAGTCTTCACCTAACATATATACTGTAGAAACTATTAAAATGACTGATGGTTGGGTTCACGAAAACGACACAGAAGGTTTATTGCTTTGGCCAGACTCCGTGACTGGAACATTAGATAATTTTGGAAATCCAGTTGTTGATCCAAGCAAAAACCATAGAGGCGAGTACAAGGTTACTTCGGAGCTTATACATGCTACAGTTCCTTCAAACCAATCACTAAGACAATGGGACAACGTGCCTAGAAAAGCACTAGCACAAGAGATAACTAGTAGTAGGTTAGTTTATGGTAACTATTTACAAAACTATAATCTTACTAGTGATTTTATTGGTAATGAAATTAGGCCTAAATTATTAGTGTCACTACTACCTAGTGAAACACAACTTAACGCAACAAATATTGAGGAGGATGATGACGGAAACGATACTGTTGAAATAAACATTGTTGACGATGAGTTTAAAGCTACTGGAGTTCCAATGCCACATAAAACATGTAGATCACTTCGTGAGTATCAAGTTGGGGTAGTTTACGGTGATGAATATGGTAGAGAAACACCTGTGTTAGCAGGCGATGGATCTACTGGAACGCTAACTATACCCAAAATGTTCTCTAGCACGGCTAATCAATTAAGAGTACAGGTGGCCTCTGATCATCCTAGTTGGGCTAAGTACTTTAAGTTTTTTGTAAAAGAAACTTCTAATGAATATTACAACATGGCTATGGATCGTTGGTACGATGCTGAAGATGGTAATATTTGGTTGTCATTTCCTAGTGCTGATAGAAATAAAGTTGATGAAGAAACATTTATAATATTAAAGAAAAGACACGATACACATCAACCAGTTGATGATCCAGCTAGATATAAAATTATAGCAATAGAAAACGATGCTCCAGATTTTATTAAAACAAACGTTAAAAGTCTTGGTATTGTTTACAACAACACAGCTAAAGATGATATTGGTAGTTCTACGCTAGGTTTTCCTTTAGTTAATTTTGAGCAGATTTGGTTTAAAGACGATGCAAATGGTGCAGATAAAATATTTGGCACAGTTGGAAGTAGTAGTTCTAGTTTGTCTGGTATAATAACAATGGTAAATGATGGAAGCTGTTATATACGAGTTAGAACTGTTAACATAAAATCAGATTGGTACCAAGTAACAAAAGTGGTAAAAGACTCGGCTGATAATAGATATAAATTTACTATTGACGGTGTTTTTAAAGAAGATGTAGAATTCTCTAGTTCAGATGGTAGTTTCTCTGGCGCTGTAAGTGATTTACGTATAGAGCTAGCAAACTTTAAGGTTGAAAATAAAAAAGAATTTGAAGGCAGATTTTTTGTAAAAATATTTAAAGATTTAGTATTATTGCAAAACTTGCTTTTACCCGCAGAGAAAAAATATAAAGTTAAAGGCGCTTCTAAAATGGGTTATTGGAACACGCCAAATGGAGATAGAGCTAAAAATGCAGCCGCTGGATCTCCTCAAGCTGACTGGGAAACATTTGGTGTTAACTGTAAAGGTGAGTTTGATGCACATTCAAGCTCGTCACCCCATTACAATAACGAATTTAGAATAGGCAATGTTAATTCAACTGCTAACGATCGCAATTACTTTTTTTCTTCACCAAATATAGGTACAATGGTAGGGCCTTATCATTTGCAGTTTCCTGGGTGTAGTAGAGCAAAAGGAACTGGAACGTGGTATATGAAAGCTTCAAATTTTTTCCATATATGTGCTGCTTACGTTAGATCTCCTCAGGAAGAAAACTACAACAACTGTATCGATATTAGTCTTAACACCACTAAAGGAGAACGTGGTAAAGGAATTTATACGTATAACGGTCTACCAACCATGGATATTGGATATGTTTTTAGTGGTAGCAGTTATGTTTTTCCTCAAGAAGCGCAAATTTTTTATGATCAAATAACAACTGTTGGAACTACATTTAGATTTAGAGAAGATCCAGATGGAGTGGTTTACAAAGTTACTAACTCTAGAACTAGTGGTCAACAAACCAGCAGTCCATATAATACAAATGGTCATATTGGTCACCAACACACTTACGCGGATAAAGTAAGTTGGTGGAATGCAAATAAAGGTAATCGCAAGGTTAGGTTTAGTGTTAGTTTTGAAGATGTAAACCAACCTGGAACTGTTTTTAATGGTCCTAGTGGGTATAATGTAATAGGTGGTAAAAGCACAACAAAAACAACTGGAGTTCAAGAGTTAGGTTACTGGGGTGGAGTTCATAATGTAAGCAACCTAGGCGGTGGAGGTGATGATAACAACATGGTGGTTCCAATGCCACCTGGATATAATGTTTCTACTGCTAGTTGTGGAAACGGGAGTGGACCTCCTAGTAGTACAACTTACACAGATGCTGATGGAAACACAGTAACAGCGATAAAACAAGCTAGAAGGTGGAGACAGCACACGGGTAAGTTTCACATTATAGAAATTGTTGAAGAAATAACTGATGATGATGCTGACTTTAGCTCTAAAAATCCAGCAGTATGGGAAACAGAGCCAAAAGAAGATGTTGGAATGGATATTTATTATGAGGCTTCAAACGCTATACCAATAGAAATAAACGCATCTACAAACGAGTTGTTTGCACCATTTAATAGTTTAGTTAATCGATTAGGAAGTCCTTTCTCAGGAGAGTATAAGGTTACTGGTTGGAGTGAAAACACTGTTACGCTAAATAATCCTTTACCTAACGCACTTAGTGGTTCTAGATATAAGTTCACAAGACCAGACGGTTTTGTATCAACAGCTATATTACACGAGCCAATAGATGGAAATACTGGGCAACCTGTATTGTTTCCTAATACCGCATTTAATGTTAGTGTTTTAAAACTTAGGGGCTGGAAAGTAGCTGCATACCCAATAGTTAATGCTAACAACAACGATGCTCCACATAATCAGATATATACTTTATCTTGGTTTAATGCTTATGCGTTTGGAAATGGTATTGAATCTGATAGAATTAGAGATGATTTTAATCAATCTACACTGGCTAACGGTGTTAAAGCATCTACAGTATTAGCTGAGCAATATAAAGAAGAACATAGGAAAACAGGTTTAATACACTCTGGTATATACAACTCTACTAGTGGTGTAAACCAATTAAATCAATTTATAGCGGCAGAGAAAATAACTAAAGATATGAATCCTACTTATGGTAGTATTCAAAAGCTACATACAAGAGATTCTAATATAGTTGTGTTACATGAAGATAAATGTATGAAAGTATTAGCTGATAAAAGCGCTTTATTTAACGCCGATGGCGGTAAGAACGTAGCTATATCAGCAAACTTTTTAGGATCAGACGAGCCTTTTGCCACTAGATATGGAATATCTACAAACCCTGAATCTTGCGCCACAGATTTAGCTGGTAGATTATATTTTGCAGATAGAACTAGAGGAGCTGTTTTAAGGCTGTCTAACGATGGTATTACAAATATATCTGATTATGGTATGAACTACTGGTTTGGTGATAATCTAGGACCTCTAACACAGCAAATATTAGGTTCTTTTGACGACAAGAAAGAGGAGTATAATATAACTATAAAAGGTTTGTATCCAGTTGGTCCACCTAGTGATGATAAGTGTGGTTGTGATACTAACACTGTTAGCAGGAGTCAAGATCCTTACGATACAAGAAGCTTAGAAAACACTACTATATTAAGAACTCAAGGTAACTTAAACATTGGTAGTGTTAGTGTTGGTAACAGTGATTTTTATAATTCTGAAGTAACACTTAGTTTTAGTGAAAAAGCTAAAGGCTGGATATCATTCAAATCATTTGTTCCAGAAAGTGGAGTTAGTATTAACAACGAGTATTATACATTTAAAGATGGTGAGATGTATAAACACCACTCAAATAATAGCTATAATACTTTCTATGAAGATTTATTGGGTGATGACGCTTTTACTGAATCTAGCGTTACGGTTTTATTCAACGACGAGCCTGGTACTGTAAAAAGTTTTTCTACGTTAAACTACGAAGGATCACAAGCAAAAAATAAAGCTAATCTAACTGATAATGAGTACTACAACCTTGTAGATAGAGAAGGTTGGTATGTTAGTGATATTAAAACTAACTTACAAGAGTCAAACTATTTAGAATTTAAAGGTAAAGAAGATAAGTGGTTTACACATATTAAAGGTGATACTACTACTTTACAAAATCTAGATGAAAAAGAGTTTTCGGTTCAAGGCGTTGGAAGCTACATAAGAATGGAGGTTGTGGGTGAGGAAGCAAAACAAGAGGTATGTTTAACTATCACCCCAAACATTAATTGCGTTCAAGTACTTGGGTGTATGGATCCTAATGCACTTAACTATAATGCTAACGCAAATGTTGATGATGGTAGTTGTACTTATAAACCACCACCGCCACAACCGACTTATGGTTGTACTGATCCTACCGCAAATAACTATGACCCAAATGCAGCTATTGATGATGGGAGTTGTTTATATGGTAGCGGCGGGCCGGTTATGTGCCCATGGACTCATCTTGGAAGAGCCACGGATGCTAACTGGATTCCTACTCAAAACAATTATCCATATCCTTTACAAGGCTTTTATACCCAAGTAGCATTTAGTCGCGCGCAATATATTCCATCTAATCATGATATTACAGTTGCACCTTTTTACAGTTTTGTAGGAAATCCTTCAGGCAACATGGGTACGCTGTCTAACAATAGAAGAGTAACAGGATGGCATATAACTAAACCACAATACGTCGGGCCTCTTGACTCTGCTACAAACGCCTTGTTTAATTCTTATTGGAATATCACTGGTGCTGATGCTGGGCCTTTATCTGGATGGCAGTCTCCTATTATAAAATCGTGGAACGACGTTATCTCGACATTAAATGCAATGGGTATAGTATCGCAAACATTAACAAATAATGATGACTGGGATAATTTATATACTATATTTACTAATGCTATTGGTTTTCAACCTGTTTACGGACCATCTATTAATTGTTCTAATTTTTAATTAACCCCTATGGCAAATTACACAATAACAAGACATACTGAAACTGATCACAAGTACGGTTGTACTAGTTACTCAACAATACAAACCGAAGGTCAAGTAGCTACAGACGGTGGACCGTTAGACAGTACTGTTGTTTGGGATATAACAGCTGATCAGGGTTTTTCAATTTCAATAGATGATTTTAGTTTTACAGGGGCCTCTTCAATGAATGTGCCGGCAACAATACCAGCATCAACATCTTGGGAGAATCTGCCTAGTCCAATTTTATTTGCACAGATGGTTCAAATTTCTACAGTTTTAATTAGGGTTACTTTATACTTATCTCCAGATCCCACTCAACCTGGTTTTAATTTTGGTAATAGTTTTGTTATGCCTAGCACCGATGTAAATACCGTTGTAGCTATAGAGGGTTGTGCTAAGATAGCTGGACACTCTATGCGATTGTGGTTCAACGAACCGGCTGGCAATAATACTATAACAGAAATAACCGTTAATCCAGAGTTAGAAAATCGCTTAGCACAAACTGGAGATGGTGATGGTGGTTTAAAATCCCATGAAGTAGTTGGTATGCTACCACCACAACCCTTAGATAAAGTGGCTAGTAGTAGCGGTGATTATTTAATGAGTTATGTTGTAGTTGCTGAGAGTGGTTATAGATACAGATCAGCGCCAACTTTAACAATTAATAGTAAGCTTTATAACGTAGAAAGTTTTACTCAGTTAACTCCTAGTGAATATAAAGAAGGTGAAAATAACATAACAGGTGTAAGGTTTGAGATTTATAAAAAATAGATATGGCATATAAGAAATATAAAAAGGAAGAAGCAGTAAGAGTTGATAAGATTAAACTGGAAGCAGTAGAAGCTGTTGAGAAAAAAGAAGAGGCAACTAAAACTACTGAAAAAGCAACGGCTGCTATAAAAGAAGTTGATGGAGTAAGGCCTGCAAACCCTGATCAAAATGTATATGTTGCTAGTGGTGTAGATACTTACTCGCAACAAGGATTAACCGATCTAGGTATATATCTACCAATTGAAACCACTTCTCAAGAAGAAATACAGCGTATAATAGAAACTATTGAAGTTGCACCCGCAACACCAGTTGTTAGTTTTGACCTAAACTATGACGTAGAATTGATACCAGTTCCTGATATGGATAAAATATATTCTTTAACAACGGTTGAAAACAATATATGGGACAAACCTGATTTTGAATATGCTGATGATGATTCACAACAACCTTACGCGTTAAAAAACTTTATAAATCAAAATGGTAAAGATTTTAGCATATCCGTGAGTGGAGCAGAAGGAACTGAATTTAGATTAGCTATATTTAATGAAACAGATAACACATACTATAGTTGGGAGGAGGTTGATAGTGTTAATATAGACGCTACAACGTCTGAACAATCTATAATATCAAGTATTGGTTTTTATCACGGTGAGCGTTATTTTAGTGGCGTTATACCGGCGTCTGGTAGACAGATAGTGCCAGTTAGCATACCAGCTTCAAGTGGTGAGGTTTGTTATAAGATTGGTTTTGTAGAAGTAGATAGTCGAGATTTAATGGGTAAAGGAACCACTGATTATGGTAGTATACTACCTGTTTTTGGAATACCCAACCCACCTTTGTACAAGTTAACTCAGTTGCCACAATCATCAACAACAATAACTTTAAGTCAATCAGTTTTAAGTAGTAATATAACTGGAGCCTTAACAATAAGCCATCCGCCTGGATCGTTATTAAATAACAGTATATCTACTTTAGGTAAGTATGATATAAGTTTGAGTTTTAATCCTAGAGATAAAGTTTCATTATCCGCAAGCGCATCAAATGGTATATTAAATAATATACATATATTGGCAGATGATTTTTTAGATTCACAAACAGAGGTGTTAAGCATGGATTTAATAGCTAGTGTTAGCGATAGTAACCTATGTAAAATAGTTGGAACAATTACGCTAGGTAAATCATCTTTGAGACCATCAACTATAAACTTTGATACAGCAATGATATTTACAACAAACGCAGACCTAACATAAAACATAAAGCATGCCAATACTACAATTCACATTTGCACATCAATTAAACGTTTCAGCGCAGGTTGGAGACACAGCTTATTATGTACCAACATCTACGTCTGCTCAATTTCAAGTTAACTCGTCTGATATTATCGAGATAGGTAATATAACTTATGTTAGTCCAGATGGACTTGGGTTTTGGTGTAACACAACACTTTCTCCATCATCTTACCCTAGCTCCTCAGATTATATTTTCTTTTCCAAAGATAATAAAGCTAACCAAGCAAGTGTGTTGGGTTATTATGCAAAAGTACAACTAAAAAACAGTTCTAATACTAAAGCTGAGGTATATAGAATTAGTGCTGACGCGTTTGAAAGTAGTAAATAAACAGCAAAAACTGTGACTATATTAGGTATAAATTTAATTATGTCTAAAAATAAAATACAAAAAACCAAGCACGAATTATCTAGTGATTTTAGACAAAAAATTACTAAGCTAGAGCAAACCATGATTGCTAGTGCTGATGGTGAAAATATTATTGCTGGTACTAAAGATAAACCTATAGTTACTAACAGTAATAAAATACCTATTAAACATTTCTTTATGGAGGGTGTATATGTTAGAGAGATGACAATGTTTGAGGGTACAGCTGTTGTAGGAGCTATTCATAAACATTTACACATGTGTTTTTTATTATCTGGATGCTTAACAGTTACAGATGAAAATGGAACTAAAGATTATATAGCACCATGTTATATAATATCTAGTCCAGGAATTAAAAGAGTATTATATGCTCACGAAGATTCTGTGTGGTACAATATTCATCAGAACCCTACAAACACAGAAGATGTAAAAGAAATAGAAGAAAATTTAGTTGCAATAAATTATAAAGAATATGAAAAATATATTAACGAAAAATAATAAGATATGGGATTTGTAGTAACAGCAGCCGTCGTAGGTGGTACTGTTGGGTTAGCAAAACTCGGTATGTCTTTAGGTGGCCGTAAAAAAAGAATAGCTGAGCAGAAGGCGGCTAAGAAAGAAATGGAGGCATCGAAAAAAGCGTACGCAGCTTTAGATGTTAGTAACACTTTTAAGAACATGGAGAATAAAATGGAAGATCTTACTATCAATCAAAAAGGTGCTCAATTCGAGGCTGAAAAAGGAGCTCAAAGTAGAGCTAATACTATGCAGCAATTACAAGGTGCAGCTGGTGGGTCTGGTATTGCAGCTTTAGCACAACAAATGGCTAACTCAGGACAGCTAGCAGCTCAAGCGGCTAGTGATAAAATAGCTACACAAGAAGCTGCTAATCAAAAAGCGGCGTCAAAAGAGGCTGCAAGTTTACAAATGAAAGAAAGAGAAGGTGAAGCTGTTGCTCAACAAAGACAAATGGATAAAACCGGAACACTGCTTGGAATGTCGCAACAAAGAACTGCTGCTGCTAATCAAGCAAGAGCAGATGCTAAAGCGGCTCAAATGGGTGCTATTGGTGATATTGGTGGTGCGGTTGTTGGAGGTTTAACTGGTGGTGTTGGAAAATAAATTAAAAAAATAGATTATGGCAAGTGATACTAACTTAATTCAAGGAGCTGCTGCGGCTTACAAAGACAGAGACGCAGCTGGTATGAAACGAGCTGGTATGGGGTTAGATAAAATAACCGCAGCGGCTAACGCGTGGCGTGACACAAAAATAGCAGAACAAAAAGCTGAAGACAAAAAAATTGAAGCTCTTCAAACTAAACTGAACGAACAGATAACAACCGAAGCCGCAACATCTAAGGCTTTAGGAAAATCAGAATACAACGCCTTTAAAAAAGATGCTAGAGCAATAAGAGATAGGTTGTTAGAAGCTAAAAGAAGTGGAGATATTGATGCGCAGCAAGACGCTCAAATAGAGTTAAATGAATTAATGACTAACTCTCAAAAACTTAAAGATAGTTATGAAGCTATTGGTGAGAGTATTCCAGAACTAGACATGAAGGCTATGACACAAGAGGGTAGGGATGCTTTTGAAAACTTTAAAAACAATCCAACTAGAGAACATTTTAGAAATGAAGATGGTGAAGATGCTTATAGATGGCAGGTGTTAGACGAAAATGGTCAACCAGTTCAAGACACTAACGAAGATGGTTCACCTAAAGTTGACCCTGACACTCAACAACCAGTTTACAAAACACAATCATATACTCCAGATCAAATAAATGATCTTGGTGTAATGCCACAAACAGCAAACGGTAAACTTTTAAAAGACTTTGAGTTAGAATTAGCTGAAAACTATGAAGCTGGAGGTAGTATGGACAAAGCTATTAACGTAAGAGATGTAAGAGCAAAAGTAGCAGATCTTATACCAAAAACTCCAGAAGCACTTAGAAGCTGGGCTAAGAGTAATCCTACTGAAAACCATAAGCTAAACGTTGGAGGTTATTTATTAGATAATATATCTAGATTAGGTAACTATTCTGATTTAGGTGTTGTGTTTGAAAATTTAGAAGGCGTTGAAGATAAGCAAAAAGAAGGAGAACCCGGTTATGGTGTTATAGATGAAAATGACTTAATAAGTGATGAGGATAAAGGTAAACTTGTCGATGCTATAATGAATGCTGATTACCCGGACATATCGCACGGTATATTAACAGAAGTTTATACTAACATAACTTATAATAGAGCAATTGGTAAAGAAAACTACGATTATGACGACGGAGCGGATAACATGCTAGACGGATCATCTGCTGAAACACAAGATGAGAGAGATAAAGTTTTAACTGAAAAACAAAAGACAAATTTAGTTGAGTTAAAGAAAGATCCTAAACCAGGAGAAACACCGAAAGCTATGGCTAAAAGATTAGACATGGATGTTAAAGATACTATATGGGATGAGGAGACTCAAAAATTTATAAGTATACAATCATTGTACGCCACAGCGGCAAATAAGAAGGCAATAGGAGATACATCAAAATTTTAAAATAATATATAATGGCATATAACGAAGAAGCTTTAGACTACGCTTATAATGATTTTAAGCAAGGTGGTTATTCTAAATCTAAAGAGGAGTTTGTTGAACTATTGGGTTCTAATGAAGAGGCTTTTAAAATGTCTTACGATTCATTTAAACAAGGTGGGTACGCAAAAAGTGCTGAAGAATATAGTACTTTGCTTGGGTTAACACCAGCAGCCCAAGAAGACTTTCCAGCAGACGAAGAAGTAAAGGAAGATCCATCACAGGAGGATGTCACTGTGGAAGGAGAAGATGGGGCATCCGAATCTGGGGATACTTCTTCGGAATCACAAGAGACTGAAGAAGGGTTTGATTATGAGGCTGAAAAATTTAAAACAGAAGAAGATCTTAAAAAAGAAGACGATGAGTTTTATGAAGCTTGGAAAGAAATTAATCCAGACAGTAATTTAACTAGGGAGGAGGTTACAACTGAAAAGAAAAAAAGAGACGCAAAAGACGAGGAAGAACCAACAGCGGATATTGATACTTCTGACCCATTGATGAGACCCTATTTGATGGATGAAAACCAGTTAATAGCACAACCATCTTCAACAGCGGTTCCTCAGCTTAACGAAGGAGAGCAAGAAGAAAGAACAAGAAAAGGAGTTGAAAAAGAAAATCTAGAAAAACAAGCGTTAACCGATTTAAACAATTACAAGAAAAAACATAGACATCAGTTTCAAGAAGTTACTAGTAATTACGACCCTAATTTTCCTACACCCGATGGTAACATAACATTAGCCCCAGTGGGTACCGCTATAACAAAATCAATGAATGAAAAGTTGGTATTGGGTATGATAAAGAATAATAAAGAAATTCAAGAAGTTATTATTCCGAGTCTTTATACTGATAATAAGAAAGAAATTGAAAATAAAATACAAGAATTAAGAAGTAAATACGGAGATGGTACTAACTTCTATTCTGAGGCTGACTATGCGGAAGCACAGGGAGAATTAAACTCTTTTGTTTCTAGCTTTTTATTTGAACACCCAAGATATGTTGAGATTGTAAATCAATACTCAAACGCTATGAACAAGCTGAATCTTAAAGATAATTCAGCATACCAAGTAGATAAAAATACTCCTCCGTGGTTGAAAGGTTTAGAAAGGTTTGGGCGAAAAAGTCCTCTTAATTTTCTTAATTTATCTCCAATGGCAGCATACAGCACGGCTCACAGCATGGGTACGGGTATGTTTGGTCATGTTTCAAAATTAAAAGAAAAATATGATTGGGGGCCAAGGTATGAAAAACATCAAAGAAACCTACAAAGAGCAGAGCAAGAAGGTTGGGATGATAGTAAAACTGGTTTTGTAAACGAGCAAGGAGACTTTAAACCCTTGGCTTCTAAGAGAGATGATTATAGAACCCCAACAACTTGGGGTGAGGCTAAGAAAAACATGCAAAAGATTCTTAACAAGAACCAAGACGACTTTAAAAGGGATCTAATGATTATTCAAGAGCGTCGCGCTAAAGAGGGGGCTTTTAAAAAAGCTTCGTTTGAAAGATTTGCTTCTGGAGAGCATAGTTTAAAAGAGTTGGGTTTAATGATATCAGAACAAGGACCAAATATGATCGCAGCCTTAGCGTCTTTTGGTGCTTTACCAGCCATGAGTGAGGGTGCTACTATTTACGAAACTTTAGTAAGAGATGCCGCTAAAGAAAAGTATGGTTTACTATTTAAAGAACCTACAGCAGAGCAAATGTATCAAGTTTTAATGGATGATACAGGAAACAAAATGGCTGATACAGCTACCGCTTCAACCGTTGCTATAGCTGGATTAGAGTATATTGGCGCTAGAACAATGATGCCCGTATTTAAAGACGCTATAGGATCTTTGTTAAAGGGTCAATTTAAAAGATCGTTAAGAGGATTAGCTAATACTGGTCAAAGTATGGCTTTGGGTGGTTTTACAGAGGGTTTAACTGAGGGTTTGCAAACAGTAGTATCTAGTATGGCGACGGGTCATTGGAGAGCTGAAGAATTTACTGAGGCTATTGGAATGGGTACTGTAATGGGTGTAATAATGCCTTTTGGTGGAAGTGTAGTTACTCAAACCTCAAGAGAACTTAGCGAAAGTATAAAAATAGTTGCTAGTAGATATGATAAAAAGGTTTCAGATAAAATGTTTAACAACCACCAGTCTTTATTAGATGAAGCTTTGAAGACGGGGCAGATAGACATGCAGGAATACAAAGAAAAAACGGAGGCGTTAGCATCTGTAAGAAATAGCAATAACAAAATACCTAAAAATCTTAACGAAAAAGAAAAAACTGAATCTATAGATTTACTTATAGAAAAAGAAACTATAGAAAAAGAAACAGAAGGCAAAGATAAAAACCTTGTTGTAAAACAAAGTGAGAGAGTAGAGGCTATAGACAATAGATTACAAGAAATTGGTTCTGAAGCACAGTTAAGATCTGTAAAGAAAATAGCCGAACAGGTAGAAGAAAAAACAGGTAAAAAAATAAATATACGTAAAGGTAATACAAAAGATCAAAAGGCTTTTCTTGAAGAGCAAGAGGGAGATGAAATACAGTTCAGCAAAGGTGTTGTTAATTTTATGAAGGAAGTTATAGCTGACCCAACCTCTACAAATGAAGAAGTAGCAGAAGCAAGGGCTATATTAAGAGCACAGAGAAAAGGAGATAGACAACGTTTAAACGCTATAAAAGGAGGCTCTACTAACTACGGTAGCATGATACCCGTGCTTAATGAAAACGGAGAGGTTATAAGTTTTGACATGTTTATAAACGAGGAAACTTCTATGCAAGATGGTATGGTCAACACCGCTGCTCACGAAATGTTTCACGCCATGTTGTTTGCTACGCTCAAAGGTAATACTGAAACACAAATGGATTTTGGTCAAGGCGTATTGAGTGCTATGGAAAATGGTGGCATGCAGCTGAAACCTGGTAGTAGTTTAGCCGCTAGAATGAGTATGTATTCTCCAGAAGAAGGTTTAGGGGAAGAGGTCGCAACATTAACTTCAGAAGCCATGTTAAATGACGAGGTTGATATAAACGAAACTGGTTTTGACATACTAGGGAATATGTTAAGAAGATTTTCACAAAAACATCTTGGTGTTTTGGGTGGTATAAAGTTTAACACAAACAAACAAATATTTAATTTCCTTAAAGATTATAATAAATCTATAGAAGATGGTAAGGGGTTAAACAAAGCGATGTTAAAAGCCTTTACAAAAGGAGTTAAAGGTAAGGTAATAAAAGGATCTAAAGAAGCTAAAGCGCAAGTTATGGGTTCTAAATCTGGATTTGCTCAAGATGAGATTATTAAAGATTTAGGTTTAGCCTCAAACACTGCTGATATTGTTTCTAGAAACGAATCTATAGAAAAAGATATTATAAAAGAAGGTGTTAAAGATGACAAAGGTAATATAATAGCATCTACAGCAAACCAAAGGAGATTAGCCGAAAATAATTTACCTAGAGCTTTTGCTCTGGCTAGACAAGCTGCTAATAAAGGAAATGATCTTACGTTAGAAGAGGGTTTAAAAATGAACGACGTTATGGAGTTTTTTAGTGAATACTCTTTAAAACTTACTGAGTTAGCTAGAACGTACAAAGCTCAAATGATAGATCCTAAAACTGGTAAAATTATAAAAGTACCGTTTGGTGCTTATATGAACTCGTTGCTACCATTAAAGTATTCTGGTATATTAGACAAGCTTAAAAGTAAAGTTGAAACATCTAGCATGTCAGATGAAACAACTGCTAAAACAGTTGCTAAAAAGTTTGCTTCAAATACAGAACTTTCTAACACGGAAGTTGAGGGTAAAACTGTAGCTTTAAATTCTATTAACGAAAACAAAGTTCAAAAGCAATTAGTTAAAATAGCTAAAGGAATAGAGTTACTTGGGGGGTTACGTAAATACAAAGACGTTAAAGGCGAGCTAGTTGCGCACCGTAAGTTTATGAAAGACGGTACTGAAATAACTCCAAAGCTAAAAGCTCAATACAAAAAAGATGGTAAAAAACCGCCTAAAGAATTAAAATCTCTACGTGAACCAATAGGCGAGTTATACGGTGGGCTAGAAGCTGTAGCTAGTATATTTGGTAAAGATATTGCTATTAGAATTTTACGAGAACAAGATCTTACTACTGAACAACGAAGATCAGCTCAAGATAAAATATTACAATATACCCCAGAGATAATAGCTATGATGCCATTTGGCACGACAGCTAGTGGTGATGCTACTGGCGTTGCTAATACTAAATTAAGTATATTTTATAAAAAACTGGCTAGAACCAAAATGAAAAATACTGGTACTGGTAAAGGTTTAGCTACACAACAAAAACAAAATATAGATCCTACTAAATTTAGAGAGTTAGTAGGTCTCGTGAGAGGCGGTAGAATAAACAACACGTCAGTAGACGGTGCTATTAGAGCTATTATAGTTCAAGTTGCCGCTATAGCCAACAATCAATCTATAAGACAAACGCACGGTCCACAAACATTATCTTTAAAAGATGGTAAAGCATCTACAATGTGGAGTAAAAGATTTACGGGTGATGGTACTATAGAGGGAGATATGAGTCTTTTAATGTTACAGGAAAACGTTTCTTATCAAAAACTACTTCAATCTAAAATAGATGCTCTTGTTAAAGATGGTTTAATGACAAGGAAAGAAGCTGAAGAAACTTATGGTTCTATAGACATGAACTCAGAAGAAGGAAGAGCTGACATGCTAAATTGGGTGTATAATAATATGAGTAATTATATGCCTTGGTCTTTCTTTAATCACACTGGTAATTGGACTGGTACGTTTACAACTGTTAAAATTGATAAAATACCGAAGAAAGAATGGCGTAAAAAACGAGATGATTATTCTGTAAGATCTTTTAAAAAACCTTATGCTGATTTAACTAAAGATCAAAAAAAGGTAGTTGAGAGAAAAATGACAAAAGATAATTGGCCTGGAGAAATAACTGAGAAGAAACACAAGGGTAATCTTCTGTTTAAAGACGCTGTAGAGTTAAAAGAAGCTCAACAAGCGTTTATAGACAGTGGTGCCGCTTGGAATGGTGAGAATATATCAGAACAAGATAAAACCGATATTGCTAATGCGTTAAAAAGAACAACTCAAAACGAAAAAAATCTTAAAGATAAAAAAGCCAAAGCTAGTAAGAGAAGGGGTGTAAAATTAATATGGGGTATATTTGAGCAAATGGTTCAAGATAACCCAGCTAATTTAAAATACATAGCGGCTCTATTGTCGTCTTCAGCTTCTCAACAAGGACATTTTATGAGAACTGGTTCTGATTTTGCTTTCTTAAACACTTTAAGTGGTAAAAACGTAGAAGAACACACGCAGGCTGCAACCGCTTTTGGTAGATTTTTGTTTAGTAGATTAGCAGAAGGTAGTTTATCAGAAAACATAGATGTTGCTTTGGAGTCTTATTTTCAAGGTTCTTTACCAAAAATATATGATAATAAATTAAAAGGTGACACTTGGAGTTATCAAAGTGATGCCGGTAGATACACATGGGGAGTTTTAACTGGACAGATGAACATCTGGGTTAGATACTTTAATCCGGACGTCAACAACAATAACGGTGGTATTGACCCTAATGTAATAGTTTTATCAAACGGTAAAACGTTGGCTCAAGAATATGGAGTTGATACTAAAGGTGAGGTTACACCTGAAATTTTAAAACTACAACAAGAAACCTTGTTTAGATTGTTTAGTGGTGAAATTGACGTTAACGATGCTAGATTAACTATGGAAGCTTTAGTTAAAGTAAACAGAAAACCAGGTATTGAAGAGGCTGTTATTTTGGATAAGGCTAGAAAAAAAGCTAGAGTTTATGCTTCTAAGCCAGCTAAAGGAATTACAGTTTTAGATTTTGATGATACGTTGGCTACAAGTAAATCTTTAGTTATATCTACGTCACCTGATGGTGCGGTTAGAAAGCTAACGGCTGAAGAATTTGCTCAAGAGGGCGCTGATTTATTAGATCAAGGTTGGACACATGATTTTTCAGAATTTAGTAAAGTTGTGGATGGTAAAGTTGCATCGCTGTTTAATAAGGCAATGAAATTACAAGGTAAATTTGGTCCTGAGAATATGTTTGTACTAACAGCAAGACCTGCTGATTCTGCCCCAGCTATATTTGAGTTTTTAAAAGCTAATGGTTTAAATATACCATTAAAGAATATTACTGGTTTAGCAAATTCAACGCCTGAGTCTAAGGCACTTTGGATAGCTGATAAAGTTGCTGAAGGATATAATGACTTTTATTTCGCAGACGACGCTTTACAAAACGTGCAAGCTGTAGATAATATGCTAGAACAATTTGATGTTAAACGTAAAGTTCAACAAGCTAAAATACAATTTAGTAAAAGGTTAAACCCTGAGTTTAACAATATATTAGAAGGATCAACCGGCGTTGAATCTCAAAAACAATTTTCTGATGCTCAAGCAAAATTAAGAGGTCAAAAAACTAAATACAAATCTATAATACCAGCATCTGCTCAGGATTTCCAAGGATTATTATATAACTTCTTAGGTAAAGGTAAGAAAGGAGAGGCCGATATGGTTTTCTTCAAAAAAGCTTTAATAGATCCATTTGCTAGAGGTATTAATGAGTTAAATGCGTCAAGACAAACAGCTGCAAATGATTTTGAAAATTTAAATAAAAAATTCCCTGATGTTAAGAAGAAACTTAACAATAATATAGAGGGCTTAGACTATACTTACGATCAAGCTATGAGAGTTTATCTTTGGAATAAAGCCGGTTTTGAGGTTCCTGGTTTGTCTAAAAGAGATTTAGCAGCTTTAACTAGTATAATAGAAAATAATCCTGAAATGAAAGTTTACGCTGACGCTATAGGTTTAATTTCTAAAAAAGAAGATGGTTATTCGCAGCCTAAAGACTATTGGTTAGCTGAAAGCATTGCTTCTGACTTATTGAGTGATGGCGCGATTGGAGATAAAAGATCTGATTTCCTTGCTGAATGGATAGAGAATAAAAACATGATATTTTCTCCTGAAAATCTAAACAAAATAGAAGCTATATATGGTTCTAAGTTTAGAGAAGCTTTAGAAGACATGTTATATCGTATGGAAACTGGTAGAAACAGACCAATGGGTGGTGGTAGGTTAGTAAACGGTTTTATGAATTGGACAAACAACTCTGTTGGTGCAATCATGTTCTTGAACTTACGTTCTGCTACACTACAAACTATATCGGCTGTCAATTACGTTAATTGGACTGACAATAATCCGGCTAAAGCAGCCGCAGCATTTGCAAATCAACCACAGTTTTGGAGAGACTTCTCTTATATATTTAATTCTGATTATTTAAAACAAAGAAGATCTGGTAATCAAAGAGGTGTAAATGAGGCAGAATTATCTGAAGCAGTAGCTGGTAGTGATAATAAAGCTAAAGCGGCTATAGCTTGGTTGCTTAAAAAAGGGTTTACACCAACACAGATTGCAGATAGCTTTGCAATATCTATGGGTGGTGCTACGTTCTACAGAAATAGAATTAAAAAGTATGTCAAAGAAGGTATGACTACAGAGCAAGCTGAAAAACAAGCGTTTTTAGATCTTCAAGAAACAACAGAGGTAAACCAGCAATCAGCTAGACCTGACATGATATCTCAGCAGCAAGCGTCTCCACTTGGTAGATTAATATTAGCATTCCAAAATACCCCTATGCAGTACGCTAGGATAATGAACAAAGCCACTAGAGATTTAGTAAATGGTAGAGGTGATTATAGAGCTCATGTATCTAAGATTGTTTATTATGGTTTTGTTCAGAGTATAATATTTGGTGCTTTACAATCTGCATTGTACGCTTCGCTTGGAGACGATGATGAAGAAGATTTCGGCAGAAAGAAGGAAAGAATATTAAATCAAATGGTAGATTCTTGGTTAACTGGTATTGGTTATGGTGGTAAAGCTATTGGAACAATGAAAAATACCATTATGGAGTACCTAAAGCAAAGAGACAAGGGTTTTAACTCTGATCATGCTTACACATTGTTAACTCTACTTAGTTTCTCCCCACCAATAGGATCTAAACTACGTAAGATATATTCATCTATACAAACTGAAGAATTCAATAGAGGTGTTTTCAGTAAAAGAGGATTTACTTTAGATAATCCTATTTGGTCTGGTATTGGTAATGTTGTTGAAGGCCTTACAAATATTCCGCTTGGTAGGATATCTAATTTAATGTTACAACTAGATAACGCTATGGATCCTGCTCACAAATGGTGGCAACGTGTTGCCTTGTTATTAGGACAAAACACTTGGGACTTAGGAATTAAAGATCCAGATATCGAAGCTGCTAAAGACGAGGTAAAAGAAGAAAAGAAAATAGAGTCTAAGAAGAAAGCTAAGATCAAGAAGGAGCAGAAGAAAAAAGAAAAAGAAGAAGAGAACAAAGCTGTAATAGAAGAGAACAAAAAGAAAAGTAAGAAAGACGGTATTTGTTCTGCTGTAAGTAAAAGTGGTAAAAGATGTAAAACTAAAGTTGTTGATGGTAAACTATTTTGCACTGTACACGAGTCTACTACTAAAAGATCTGACGGTAAAGAAGTTCAGTGTAGAAAACGTAAAGCAGACGGCAAAAGATGTAAGATGAAAACGACAAACAAAAGCGGGTATTGTTACTACCACGATTAAGTAAACAATTGAAAAAATAAGTGATAATATAAAGATGGTAAGAAAACTAATAATATTGCTACTGCTTATATCTAATATAACTGTAGCGCAAACATTTGGTAAAGAAGAGATTAAAAGCTTATTAAAGTATTCTACTTTTTACACAGCTGTTAACGGTGGAACATCACTTTCTGATGTTGATGTATTTTCTGTAGATAATGGTTTATCTACACAGACTATATCAACTCCTTATGATTATAATTTTACCATAGGATTGCGTAAGATTGCAAGGTTTGGCTATGAAAACAAAGCTCAAACATTTTATGATGGCACGGAATCTAATTACAGTGATGCGGCCACTGTCGGTAAAGTTAAGGGGGTTGAGTACTTATTTGAGGTTGATTACAAAAGACAAGAAGGTGTTGACTATATGGATCAACATCATTTTATTAGATTTAGCTCTGACGATGGTTGTCCAGATGAACTGTGTATAAACTTTTTTGCTTTAAAGATAGAGTATTTAGAAGATGGTTTTGCAGATATTAAATATTTTGAAGCATCGGAAAGATATAGACAACGTAAAAGTAAAAACCTATCATGGAACGTTGGGTTAACGCATAGACTTGCTGAGCCTTATGGTTATAACGCTTTGGATGAGTGGATGTTAGACAACGGTGATTTACATTATACATATTTAGCTTTACAGGAAGGCTACGAAGTTGATGTGTATAGCAACTCATATTACTCTCCTTCTGGAGAACTTGTAGCTACTAGCGCTGAGGTTTGGGAGGCAGTTGTAGTGCCTCAAGTGCTAGCTGATTACACTGAAAAGAAAAGAAATGAATTAAAGAAAACTATACAACATTCTTTTGTTGTTGGTTTTGATTACTATAAGTACTCTAAGAAAACATGGATGCACGCTTGGGGAAGTTTAATGCCTTATCATTATGATGATGGCAGCGAATTTAGCTACCACAATTATGTTGACGGTCAATGGTATGATTATTCTGGTGGATTAATATACGGAATAAAAGTAAACAAAAACTTAGGATACTTTGTGGAAGGAAAATACAATAAGTACTGGAATAGAGAATGGTACGACTTTAAATTAGGATTAAA
>Ga0209194_1000394_pt1 | contig 36296 bp, 24 predicted proteins | sample COGITO_mtgs_1004_FD_184787 | JGI IMG/M metagenome (GOLD analysis project Ga0209194, IMG submission 184787) | Pelagic marine microbial communities from North Sea - COGITO_mtgs_100413 (SPAdes) (version 2) | ecosystem: Environmental > Aquatic > Marine > Epipelagic ...
GCTGAATTCTTCGGCGCACAACTTCACGGTTTGCCTTGGATGGAAGCGCTCAACCTCTGTTCTGTAGCCGCTTTGGACAAGTTGATGCCCGATAGAAATTCGTAGGCACTAATTTTAGATCTATCTGCGCGAACTGGCTGTAGCTCTTCGCCCAATAGTGCATTCAAGAACGTTGACTTGCCTTGGCTAAATTCACCAACAATGGCCAGACGAAACTTTTGCGATCGCACCCTCTCTGCTAGCTGTTTCACTTCTTCAGTCAACACAGCAGGAAAAATACTAAGATCTCCTTCTACGTTTAAGAGCTGCTCTAGCTCACCGCAGATTGCGCTGAGTTGCTCTTGATGACCTTGAAACTTTTCGAGCTTTGCATAGGAAGGTTTAGTTACCACCACCGAGTTGCTTACCACAGGTTTTACCTGAGTAAAAAGTTGGGCCTGTAGAAAGCTGGCAGCTTTTACAATCGCCTTGTCAATCGACTGAAACCGTTGAGGATCTATTAGACACCGCAGCTCATTCGCAATGGCTTCATCGACCTGATTAGGCTTACCATCAGTCAATAAAAACAAAGCACCCACATATTGCGCTGACATAGACATGGCTGCAGCCACCTGGCACAAGTAGCGTTTTTCTGCATCCTCTGTGCAGCCATCTGCTGCTGCCAATCGGCAGCCAAAGCATAAAATAATTAGCTTTTCAGACTCTGATAAAGTCTGAGTCAAGCATTTCAGCGAGCCTTGATGAGCATATGTTCTGTGCTTACGAACGCCCTTCATCATCAGCGAAATCATTTGACCTAAGGCACTATCGGGCGCAACAAACTGACTCAGTACCCGCTGAAGATACCGTATCTCTTCATCTGCTAGCTGCCCATCTGCATATGTAACGCCGACCAACACGGTTGTCAACGATGACAAAAACATAACCCGAGGTGTTAAGTGCTGAGGCAGCACCCTTCTGCCTGTAATTAACGTTAAAATCTCGATGCTGCTTAGATTTGGTGTAGATAGGGTCAAAGACATTTTCTATAGCTTCAAACAAGGACGAAGTAGAGGCTTATAAAATGCAGCAGGGTCAAAGTGTATAGGTATAAATTCGGATGTCTGCGCATTGCAAACCTTGGCACGTTCTGCATTTTCTGTAAGTACAACAGTTTATAGAGGCATCTCCGCTTAGACTTCCCATTAAAGACCTATGTATAGATTCAGTAAAATAACGCTGAGATGTATGTTTTCGTGGCAAATATTGTCCTTTATCAGCAGACTCGGTCAAAAATCATTAGTGTATAACAGCAGTTCTTTTTACAGCAGCAGTTCATGCCCACTCTCGGCCCCATCACCTCAACGCTAGACGCCGAAGTCAGCAGCAGACTGCGCCAGCAAAACCTCGTCATCTGGCTAGATACTGACAGCCACTACACCGCCTACGTTGATCAATTGGCCGAGCGCCATGCCGAAGGCGACTTCTTTGCGCCCGTCGTCGCCTTTCGCGGTAGCTATCTAGAAATGATGCTCGCCCTAGAATCTCACGGCAACAAAGAAACCCCTGATCTGCTGCTCGTTCACATGCCAGGGCACAACATCAACACCATCAAGCAAACGCCCCTGCTAGAGCTATACCGGGCCGGGAAGAAATACGAAAAAGCGCTCGATACGCTCGTGCGCGAAGCCGCTACTGGTAAAGTGAACCCCAGCGAAATAGAAAGCTACATCAATCACGGCATCGACAGCTTGGCCCATGCCGAACAGTGGCTAGAAGCCTCACTAAATGAGCCCAAAGACAATCTCAGCCAAACGCTCATCGACCTCAACGATCTCACCTGTATTCTCGACGAGCTAATAGAGCCTAAGCCATCTTTCAAGCAAAAGTTTGATGGCCCAAAGACAGTCGTGCTCCTCGCGCAGCATCTCTATCGCTACACCGGCATGGACGATGGCTTCATTGCGTTCTATCTGCAAATGCCTGATTCAGATAGCTATAGCTTTGCTGAGCTAAGTGAAACCTTTGCCGCATGGCTGATGTGCGTGGAGTACGTACATGATCTAAACCGGGAGCCTGTTTTACCCGTGCTAAAAAAGCTAGCGGCGCTTTCCAAGCCTTTGGTGGTAGAGTGCGATCACCTGATTACTCACATGCGCGATCGCCATCCAGATACCTACGCTACCATCTCCACCAACGCCGAAAACCGTCTCGGCGAAGAATTTGCCAACATCCGCCCAGAAGACCTTGGCAAAATTGACACGTTTCAAATCGAAGAGAAAACCGTGTTTGAGTCGGGCGCACTCGCTGCCTTGCAAAAATCACAATGGCCTCAAGCCTTGAAATGGGCAAGCAGTCGCCTGAGCAATAGCTCTTTTTGGCTACAGCGAGATCCAAAGCGTCGTATAGAATGGACGCTAATTCAGGCAATGGCTCAGCTTGGCACCACCACAGCGCAAGTAGGCCAATCTATAGAGTCCGCCCATACGCTGCGAGACGCGCTCAATACCTACACCAGCAGCGGCTACAAAGTTGATATGGCGCATCGGCAGCTAGAGCAAATGCGATCGCAAGTTCTCGATATCAGCCTGCCTCACTTTAATGCCCTACAAAACTGCGCCGACGCCCTACGCCAAACCTATCGAAACTGGGCTAACCACTGGGCGATTGCCTTCGCGCGGCTCTGCGAGGTCAGCAGCTTCCTCCCCGAAGCCGACCTCCAACAGCGCATGCTCTACGATGAGTGTGTTGCCCCTTTACTTAAAAGCACGCTCAAAAATAAAAACGACACCAAAGTCGCTTACTTCCTCATTGACGCCTTTCGTTACGAAATGGCCGCAGAGTTGCGATCGGAGCTAGAAATCCCAGGTGCCCAGGTACGATTGGACGCCCGCTATGCCGAATTGCCCACACTCACCTCAGTCGGGATGAACGTGCTAGCTCCCGTTCAAAAAGGCGGGCAGCTAACTTTATCCAGCGGTCAGTTCAAAGGGTTTAAGTCTGGTGAATACACCGTAAATAGTCCCGCCAGTCGCGTTCGAGCGATGAGCGATAAATCCAGCAGCAGCTATCATCAAACTAAGCTGGTTACGCTGTCAGATATTTGTGAAAAACCCACCAAGAGCCTCAAAAACGCGCTCTCAAGAGTAAATCTGGCTGTCATCCATAGCAAAGAAATCGACGATGCGGGAGAAGCCAACGTCGGCATCGTGACCTTCGAGCGATGGTTGCAACAGATCAAGTTAGCCTGGAACCGCTTAAAAGGGCTTGGCTTTAACGAATTTGTATTCACTGCGGATCACGGCTTTCTGCTACAAGATAAAACAACGTTAGAAGAGATCAAGTGGGGTAAAAAAACAGATCCAAAGCGACGGCACGTATTGCTACCAGAACCCAGAAAAGAAGAAGGGCTTGTCAGCGTTTCACTCAAAGCGCTCGGCTATAGCGGCCAAACCGGATACCTACACTTTGCGCGCGGCATCAACCCCTTTGCCACGGGCAAAACAGGCGCTAGCTTTATTCACGGCGGCAATAGCCTTCAAGAGCGAGTGATTCCAGTACTAAGCGTCTCCCACCGGCATAACAACCGGATAAATCTGGTTAAGTACATTATTGACGCTGAAGCAAAACCGCCGATCGCAGGCTATAGCCGTTTGCAAGTGAACGTAAAGCCCGCCGCATCTGCTCAAGGTGTCCTCAGCTTTACGGGGACGAAGATGATTAGCCTGTCGCTGCGCGTTCCTAACCGCCCGGATATTGACATCAACATCGCAGAAGCACCTGATGCAATCCTTAAAAATCAGCAGATTCAAGTCGCCGTAGAACAAGGCTGGGCCGAAGTCCTTTTTAGCCTAGTTGCCCAGCAAGACGAACGGGTAAAAATCGAAGTGTATCAATCCGACGATGCTGAAGACATTGAGCCTACGTTAATTGATACTTACTTTGAGGTGGCAGGCTCTAAAGTTGCAGCCGAAGCGCAAGTGCCGCGCACACCAGCTTCTTCTGAAGACTGGCAGGCCAGCTTCGATGACGATAGCATTCGCCAAGCGTTTATACATATTTACCGTCACAATGCGATTACAGAAGCTGAGCTAAATGCGCTGTTAGGCAGTCCTAGAAAAGTAAGACGATTTGCCGCTGACTTTGAAACCTATCTCCAGCAAGTGCCTTTTCTCGTTCGAGTAGAGTCAACAGCGAGCGGCAAGCGCTACGTTAAAGAGGCTTAATTCCGTTCTCTTATCCTATTTCCTTAAACATTCAAAAGCGAAATTTTACATGGCCATTAGCAAACGAGATATCGAACACATCTTTGAGCGGCTCCGCTCTGGCGTTGTTCCAGACCGCTCACTAGAAGCCTTTGCTGTTGGCATCGATAAACCGCGTAATGAAATCAACCGTCAGCTCAAGCTGGCCGCCGATAGTGAAGGCGTTTTTAAGTTTTTGAGAGGTGGCTACGGCTGCGGCAAAACATTTATGTCACGCCTAGCCGTACTCGATGCTCAAAGTCAGGGCTTTGCCACTAGCTTTGTCGTCGTCTCCGATAACGATCTTCACTTTCACAAATTTGACGATGTCTATCGAAAAGTCGTTCAAGAGCTGAGTACAAATACCTGTCCTAGAGGTGCACTCAGCGATATTATTGACCGCTGGATTGCCAACATAGAAGACGCCCTAATCGCGGGTGGTGCCGATGAAGATGCCGATGATTTTGACGGGCTGGTACAAACCCGTTTAGAAGAAGATCTCGCTTCGCTTACAGGCGGACAGGCCCCTGAAGATATGGCCCGTGTGCTGCGAGCTATTTTTAGCCTAAAGCAGGCTGGTAAGCTGGCCGAAGCCAGCGCCCTTATTTCCTGGCTATCAGGCAGCGAAAACGTTGCCGCGAATGCTAAAAAGGCCGCTAGCATCAAAGGCGATATCGGCAGCCGCGAAGCGCTAGATTACCTGCATGGCATTTTAGAAATTGTCAAAGCTGCTGGCTATAAGGGCCTCGTGATTGTTATTGATGAAGCCGAAACTATCCTCCGTATGCGCTCAGATATTCGCGGCAAGTCGCTTAACGGCATTCGCCAAATCTGCGACGCTGCCGACCGCTACAAAGGACTGCTCTGGCTCTTTACCGGCACGCCCGAATTCTTTGATACCAAACGCGGCGTCGGTGGACTTGCTCCCCTTCATGATCGCGTTAAGTTCGAGAGCAAAGGTGGATTTGTCAATCCTCGCCAGCCACAGCTAGAGCTAAAGCCTTTCGATGCTCAAAGGCTTCGAGATGTTGCGCTTAAGCTACGCGAAATATATCCCACCGTAGACCCTAGCCGTCTAGCTAGCAGAGTCACGCCTGAATTTATCGAAAAACTGGTTGATAAAGTCACCGCTGGATTCAAAGGAGATGTTGGTGTCGTTCCTCGTCAGTTCTTGCGTGAGTTTATCAACGTGCTTGATCTAACCAACGATAACGACGGCTATGACCCGATGAAAGTAGAAGGGTTTGAGCCAGGCAACCTTACCGAGGATGAAGACAGAGTCCGATCGGGGCGTCCTTCTTTTGACCCCGAGCCAGAAGATGAAAAGGGCTATGCGCTGGTGGAATTTTAGGTGGAGTTTTAGATCGTGACATCAGCCTTTGCTCGCTATCCAGCCCGGTTGCAAGAGGCGATTGTTTCTCGCTTAGGCTGGACATCATTGCGCCCGGTACAAGAACTCTCTAGCCATGCATTGCTAGACGGTAAAAATGCGGTTATCTTGGCACCGACAGCGGGTGGAAAAACCGAGGCTTCCATATTTCCCATGCTCGCTCAGCTCATGGAGCGCGAGCCAGAAGGCGTTGGATTGCTCTACATCGCGCCGATTAAAGCATTGCTAAATAATCAAGCTGAGCGCTTAGGTCTGTATACCGAAATGGTAGGTCTCAGTCGTTTCCTGTGGCATGGAGATGTTAAGCCATCTGCCAAAAAAGCTTTTGTAAAAGAGCCTGCCACACTGCTGATGACCACACCAGAGTCGCTAGAGGTTATGCTGCTTTCTGCAAAAGTACCTCACGCTAGATTGTTTAAAGACTTGCGGGCAATTGTTATTGATGAAGTTCATGCGCTAGCGGGCAGCGATCGCGGCACTCACCTAATCTCTGTTCTAGAGCGAATTGCTCGCAGTACCGACAATGACATTCAGCGCGTCGGCCTCAGCGCTACTGTAGGCAACCCAGAAGCTATCCTGCGCTGGATGCAAGGAACTTCTCAAAGAGAAGGATGCGTAGTTGATCCACCTAAAAAGCCTTCGCCGAAAGATTTGAAAATTCACCTGAGAGAAACATTGGGCGCGATCGCCTCCGAAGCTAGCCAAAAAGCCGCTGGTTACAAAAGTCTGTTCTTTTGTGAAAGCCGTTCTCTTGCTGAAGACATTGCAGAACGCTTGCGGAACCGGGGCACCGATGTGTTTGTTCATCACAGCTCTGTCTCTTTAGAAGAGCGCAACGCAGCAGAAGAGCGGTTTTATCAAGGAGAAAACGCCAGTATTGTATGCACCTCTACCCTAGAGTTGGGTATAGACGTAGGTGATCTTGATCTGGTTTTTCAAGCCAACGCGCCTTCTACAGCCTCTTCTTTTCTTCAGCGGTTAGGACGCACCGGGCGGCGAGACGATCAGCGGGCAAATACAACGTTCTTCTGCGAGGATATCGAACCGGCTTTGCAGGCGATCGCTATTATCGAGCTAGTGCGCACCGGCTGGGTAGAGTCAGTGCGATTGAATACCAGAGCCTGGCCGGTACTTGTGCATCAGTTGCTGGCGCTAACGCTTCAGTTCGGAGCCATTAGCGCTGAGCGTTGCTGGCAGCAGCTCAATGTCATCACTGATTTTTCGGACATCACAGCCGCAGAATTCGATACCCTGATCGCACATATGCTACGAGAAGGCTTTCTCTACGAGTCGGGGGGCTTACTCTCGATGGGCGACAAGGCCGAGAAAGTCTTTGGCCGCAAGAATTTTATGGAGCTGTACGCCGTCTTTAGCAGCCCGGTGCTGTATAAGGTGACCACCAAAGCAGGCTATGTGATTGGCTCATTAGAGCAAGCCTTTGTCGACAAGCTCGTAGAAGAGATTAGTTCTTTTTTATTGGGTGGTCGAGCTTGGGTGGTGAAGCATGTGAATCACAGCGATCGCACCATCCGAGTAGAGCCAGCACCCAGGGGCAAGAAGCCAAGCTGGGGCGGATTTGTACCACAGCTACTCGGCTACGAAATATGCCAAAAGATTGCCGAAGTGCTCAAAGGAAAGGCAGTAATACCCTACGTCGATGAACAAACCCAGGCTCGCTTAGAATCTTTTAGAGATGACCTAGGCACACAGCTTAATAAAGCCAAAGGACCGTGCATTCAGTACAAAGGCGATCACGCAATCTGGTGGACGTTTGCAGGCGGACAAATTAATCACACCCTGAAATACGGATTGCAATACGGTCACGACTGGAAAATTGTCGCCGACAACTTCCGCTTAAAAATTGAAGGTGATAGCGTCGGCCCAAACACCCTCAACCTTTCACTCAAAGAAATGCGTACTCAACAGTTTTGGGATAGTCCCGCTACTCAGTCGTTTGTTCTCTCGGAGCTGCCAGAATACAGACTCAGCAAGTTCCAACAGGCACTACCCAACCAATGCTTTCTGGAGATGATTCAAAACTATCTATTAGATGTCCCAGCGGCGTTAGCATTCTTGGCTGCCGATTAAACCTTTCCTCCAAAAAGTGCCTTGCTTTTGGGAGGAGTGCAGTATCAAGTTTGCTTGAAATATTGATGAAACACGCCAGAAGATGACAGCTACACCTCGGCGCAAGAGGGCGATAGCGTTGCCTGAAAATCTTGATTGCGCTGGATAAGACGCCATAAAGGCTAAATACAGTCAGGCACAGGCACATTAGGAATAACTTCTCATGACTGATACATGGCCATCCTTATCCCTTTCTATAGCCGCTGTGCTGTCCACATGACTTCAGGCGAGAAGCGTCTGGCCCAGCGGCTTGAAGCCAAGCTCGACGATGATTATCTGCTGTGGTACGACGTGCCGGTTGTCCCACAGTGTCTGTATCCTGACTTCATTCTGCTGCACCCATCGCGGGGTCTGTTCGTTCTAGATGGAAGCTAGAGACGATTAGAGCGCACGAATGGCATCGTCCGCCAGCAAATAGGACAGCAAATAGGACGTTGGCTAGCCTATGGCAGGCTAACGTCAACGACGATAAAACAAGCTTGGTAAACTCTGGGCACAAACTGAAGTGATTGCTTGTTTCGTTATCGGCTATTTCATTTGGATTAGGCAGCACAGTCGAACGGGAGACACGGCTGCTCAAAGGGCTGGATCGACCACGCACCCTCGGGGCTCAAACGATATTTCGACCTATCTTACGTTTCGCTGAGGCAAACTAACGCATACTCAGTAAATCTTGCAAAGAGTGGTTTGAATAAATACAGCACTGAAGTCTTCTGCGTAAGAATTTGTGCTGGATGTTTAGGCTAAAGATGATGGGTGCCAAGTTAAGAAAATGGGTGAGTGGTCAAGGGTCAAAAAAAGGTGTAGGGAAAGAGTAGTGTCCTTGCCCAGCTAGCCTACCGATGAGTCATCGCTATTCACGTAATCCTGACCATATCCGCCGCCGCAATGTCCCGGCCCCGGACAATGCGGTCATTGATGAACACTTGAGAATCCTGCTGAATCCGGTGGTCTACAGTCAACAAGCGTATTATCGAACCCTGGGGATGCGTGAGCGCATCCTGAGCCTGCCGTTAATGGTGGCGCGGTGGTGACGCTGTTGTGGAAACAAGTGCCGTCCGTTAATGAGTTGACCCGTCAGATGAATCGCAAAGACCTGCTGTGGGCCAAAGCGGTGAGCGTGAGCCGTCAGGCGGTGAGCGAACGCTTCCTGACCTTTCCGCGTGAACTGTTTGAGCGCGTGTTTAAGACATTGGTGCCGACGTTCAAAGCCCGTTGGTTCGAGCGTAGTCGGCCTCTGCCGGTGAGTGTAGCCTATGCGCAACAGCACTTTGAGCAGATATGGGCAGTGGATGGTTCGGTGCTCGAAGCGCTGTTGCGCAAGCTCAAGAGCCTGGAGACGTTACCAATAGGTCAATTAGCAGGCAAAATCTGTACCGTAATTGAACTTGGCTCTCAGCTTCCCGTCGAGATTTGGTTCTCTGAAGATGCGAAAGCCCATGACTGCCAGTTTCTCGATAACTTGTTGGCCTTGGCAACGGCTAAAACGCTTTTGATTCTCGACCGAGGCTTCTACGACTTTACGTGGTGGTCACAGATGATTGAGCAGCAGACTCACTTCATCTGTGCCAGTAAGTCGAATCTCGCTTACACCGTGCTTCAGGAGTTCTCGCTCACCCATGGCTTGAAAGACCGACTGATTACTGTTGGCACGGGCAAACCCGGCAAGCCGGAGGTGAAACTACGCTTGATTGAAATTCGCAAGGGCAAGGGCTGGTATCGGTTCCTCACCTCTGTGCTCGAACCCGATGTGCTGCCGCCTTATGTCGTCGCCGACCTCTATGCGCACAGGTGGCGGATTAATGTCTATGAAAGCCTTGATATTGAGAGCGGACTGATTTGGGCACAATCAGTTGCAAATCAAATTGACTTAATTTAGTCTTCAGCTCAAGGGTAGGAAACGATGAAAGCTACGGAAATTAATTTACTCAAGTTTCTTAAGCAACCTAATCAGTTTGTTATTCCTATCTACCAACGCACTTACAGTTGGACGATAAAACAATGTGAGCAACTTTGGCAGGATGTACTGCGAGCCGCCCAAAAGGAATCGGCGTCAGGCCATTTTATGGGATCTATTGTTTACATCGAAGCTGGGTTGTATCAGGTTGCTTCGGTGCCTCAGCTACTCGTCATTGATGGTCAGCAGCGCTTAACAACTATTTCCCTACTGCTGACTGCATTTCGGCAAGCGATCGCGGCTTCCAATGAGCCTTTGGACATCAGCCGTCGCAAACTAGAAAACTACTTCCTGTTCAATAATGAGGAAGAAGGGAGCGAACGTTATAAGCTACTACTCACTAAAAGTGACCGGGAGACCTTTATTCGTCTCATTGAAGACCGGGAGATGCCCTCAGATAGCTCACAACGCATTCTTGACAATTATCAGTATTTTGAGACGCAAATTCGCAAAAGCGGTGTTGATCTCAATCAGCTTTACCGAGGGCTGGGAAATCTTCTGATTGTTAATATTGCACTTGATCGAGATCGCGATAACCCACAGCTTATTTTTGAAAGCCTAAACTCCACAGGTCTGGACTTATCCCAAGCAGATCTGATCCGAAATTATGTACTGATGGGCTTGCCGCCCAAAGAGCAAGAGAGCCTCTACAAAAATTACTGGTACCCGATGGAGGAAAGCTTTGAAGCGGCTGGCCAGTCAGATCAGTTTGATCGCTTTATGCGTGACTATCTGACGCTACAGTCTAAATCCGGCACCATTCCAAAAGTTAGCGATGTCTACAACAGCTTCAAGGCATATCTCGACCGTCAAATAGGCGTGCCTATGGTAGAAATTATGTCTACTGTGTATCGGTACTCAAAATACTATGCCCGCTTAGCTTTGGAGCAGGAGCCAGATCTTGATATCAAACGCGCTCTGGCTGACATTAATACCTTACGGGTTGATGTGGCTTATCCTTTTTTGCTAGAAGTGTATGAGGATTACGCCGAGGCAGTTCTGTCAAAAGATGAGTTTGTCGAAATTTTACGGCTAATTGAGAGCTACGTTTTTCGCAGAGCGATTTGTGGTATTCCGACCAACTCAATGAACAAGACTTTTTCAACGCTGGGTCGAGAAATTGATCGTGACCACTACTTGGAAAGTCTGAAGCTGGCCTTTGTCCGAAGAGATAGCTATAAACGTTTCCCTTCAGACCAAGAGTTTCGACAAGAGCTGATGGTCAAAGATATTTACAGCTTCCGTGGCCGGCTTTATCTTCTTCGGAAACTAGAAAACTATAAGCGCTCAAAAGAATTAGTAGAGACTGATAATTACACGATTGAACATATTTTGCCGCAGAATCCGCAACTGTCGCAAGCTTGGCAACAATCGTTGGGAGAGAATTGGAAGGAGATTCAGGCTACCTATTTGCATACAATAGGAAATCTGACGCTAACGGGCTACAACTCGGAATATAGCGATCGCCCCTTTCGTGAAAAGCGAGATATGGAGGGTGGTTTTGGGGTCAGTCCCATTTTATTGAATCAAGGATTGGGACAACTAGAAGAATGGGGCGAGGCTGAAATTAAAGCGCGAGCTGCGAAACTGGCAGACTGGGCTTTGCAGCTTTGGCAGTATCCCGAAGTAGAGGCGATAGACGAGGCGCTTGAAGTACAGGCGGTCTTAGCTCAGGTTTTTCCCAATGTTGAAGCGCTCGAAGGGGCTAAGCACTATATCCAAGAAGTGGTTGATTTGATTGGCTATGGCAAGGTCGAGCATATTTTTGCGCTCACCTATTGCAAACCCAATGCGATCTCTGTGAACTTAGGCCAGTGGACGGTTGTGAGCTTTAACCGAAAAGGCGATAAATTTGCAGCTTGGTTCCTGTTGAAAGATGATGATGCAGAAAATGCTGAAGCACTAGCTTTTGAAGGGCTAACCCTGACTAGGGCAGAACCCGTTTCGAAGCGTTGGGCTGGGGATAAAAATATCTACTTGGTAACTATTAACTGGACTGAAACCACTCAGCTACCTAAAACCTTTTTAAGTGCTTGGAAAGATGCTATCCAAGAAACCTGCCAAATTTTTAAGGGCTGGACGGCGAGTAGCTATATGAACTCTCACCAGCCTGAGCTAGCGAGAGCATTAGTAGCGAAAACACCCCAAGTTCTTACGCCATGAGCTACCGAATCCGCGACTGGTCAAAGTACAACGCTAGATTGAAACAGCGCGGCATTCACACTTTCTGTCTTGGTGAGCATGAATATCGCCGGTAGTCCGACACGACTAGCTAGAGTAATAAAAGACCGACCGACCTAAAGTGGTAGTGACTTATCCCAGCCAAGCTACCGTTACTTTAGATCTGTCTAAAAAGCCTGTTCGGTCTACTAAGACCTGCGCTCTGTAGATTCGTTGAAATAGGCTAGGCAAGCAGGAGCAGGGTTTAGACGAGCAGATGAGTTTGAAGTTGAGCCTTCCCTTGATGAGTGCGCTTGGTCGCCTGAGAGCAAGCAGCAAGACCGTTGGTAGTGAAGAAGAAGAGCGATCGTCGAAGAAAATGGCGGTGGCTGTTGCGGCCTATCCACATCTTCTGAATTGAGTTGCTTAGCCATGACTCTGTGCGCTGGGTGCTAATTTGCGAGAACGGTAGCTGTCTGTTAACTCAGTATTGGTAGCATGTCCATCAATAACACCGCTCCGGTTCGTAAGTAAATTCTATTTTTGTCAAATCTCCAGCGCTTCTGGGTGGGCCGATAGCCACTCATCAATGGCTGAAGAGATGATCGCGTTCATGCTGTCGCCCGTATTCATGCTTGCTAGCTTGAGCTGCCGGTAGCGGGTGGGTGTGCAGTCGTAGGTGATGCGATGGGGCTTTCCAACCGGCTGAGGAGAGCCACGCCGCTGTGTCTTGCTCGCATACTCATGACCCGTCTCAGGCGTCGCTGCGGTGGAAGCCACCGGCACTTTGGATACGCTGACGTTCTTTCTTCTGGTGCTTGTTTGCTTTTTTACCATATCTCAGTGTCTGTGAATTTCTAGATTGCGGGGCGATCGCTTGCTTTAGAAAGGCGGTGGCGATCTCTTTGCCAATAGCTTAACCGTTTAGCCGGTTACCCATCAGCCGAAATCTTGATTCCAACAAAACTCAAAAATACTTACGAACCACGTCCATCTCAGATTCTCAAGGCACTTTTCAACAGCAGATCATGCTGCTCCAGAGACTATCCAGGAATCAGATTCGACGGTGTAAAGACTACTGGATTGTCCTCCTATCTCGCTCTCATCGCCTAAATTATCTGGCGATACAGGCGGCGAATCAGAGATGGTCACCGTTGAAGACTTGGCTTGCTCGGCTATCGGCAGTTTGCTTTTGTACCCATTGATCTGTTTATTACAACGCGCGATCGCCCGGTTTAGCTTAGCGACCTTTTTGCCTAGATGAATGCGATCACGATACACAGCAACCTCGTGCTTGCCCACATAGCGAATGAACACCCCAGCGGCGTCAACGAGAGCGTAGTAGTCATGCACCGCCTGGTTTTCAGCCTTGCCTGAGAAAGCGGTTCCGCCTGACTGCTTCGTGGCGATGTATTGGCCGATAAGCGGTGGGTCGCTAGCGCTGTCTATCAACTGCTGACGCTGGTGCTGTAACGCGATCAGCTCGGCATCTAGCACTTCGATCTTGGCATGGAGAGTAGCAGGCTTGAGTTTAGGCACTGGCCGAGCCCTATTACGTGTTTCTGTGTTTACGTGTAGTTATATTTTAACGCTTCTTCTTATGGGTGAAACAAAAACAATATTTACTTACGAACCAGTTAGTGGTTTAGATTTGCGCTCACCCGATGGAAACCGCATAGAGCTGCTGAGCAGAAAGCTCCTTTGGAAAGGGCTTTTGGTCTGTGAGGTTCGTAAGTAAATTGACGTTTTGTCACTGGCTGCTGAGGCTTGAATGCGGCTTCGGCCATAGCCCACTGTTGATTGGCCGGGCGCTGCTGAATAGCGGTACGATTCTTTAGAGGTTTGAGCGAGCCTTTAAATAGTCCAGAATTCAGTTCATACCCTAAATCGGCAACGCCCCAGAATAAACTTGAGCAGATTAAGCCATAAAGCCGCAGGCAGCGCCGCGAAATCCCTCTGATTTGAATTGAAGACACCGCCCCTGCTCTTGCTCAATCTCCTGACTCAGCGAGGCGCTGTAAGACAGTTTCTAAATCCGGGTGGTCAGGCAGCGTCAGCCGAAATTCACGAGTTAGAACAACGCGAAGCTCTTTCGCTGTGGTCAACACGCGGTGTTCCGCTACTCCGTTCAGAGGACGCATGGTAAAGCGGTTGTCATGCAAAGCGTAACGACAGTTCTCCTCTAGTCTAGAGACCATCAACGAGTTCACAAACCGCGACTTTGGATAGGTCGAAACGTACCAATTACTGACTTCGTAGTCGGCAGGATACTGCGGCTGCGGATCGAACTGATAGAGTGACTGCCACGCCCCGGCGAAATAGACTTGCAGAATGTAGCTATCCTTTGCTGGAAGCAGCCGAAACGGTTCGTGAGAGGTGGACTGATGGGCATTGGGTGTCAGTCGAATGGGTGTTGGTAGAGTGGAGCCGCCAAAACCGACATCGGCCATGTAAGGAACATCCTCTATCTGAACTAGCAACAACATATGGCTGCGCGTCGTCGTCACCCCTTCTGGTGCTCCCCAAAGCACTCGCGCTGCCAGACTAATGACCTGAAAGCCAAGAGCAATCAGCACTGAGCGGAATAAACCATTTTGCTCGAAACAGTAGCCACCGCGCCCGGCGTCAACTAGCTTTTGTTGAAGAGAGGGCAGATCTAGCAAAACTGGCTGTCCGAGCAGGGGGCTCAAGTTTTCAAAGGCGATCGCGTTCGTGTGACAGGCGTGAATAGCTTCTAACGTAGACAAGCTTGCCGTGCGCTCTCCCGAATAGCCAATCCGTTGAAAGTAGGCGTCAAGGTCGATGGGATCTGTAGATATGTCTTGCATAGAATGGTGAATGCTTAGGCTATGCTAGCCTCCTGACCAGCTTTGTCAAGCTGTTGAAACGCCTCATCGGATAGCTCGACCTGCGCGGCGTCAACATTCTCTTCTAAGTGCGAGACTTTGCTCGTCCCCGGAATTGGCAGCATGTTAGGGCTGCGCTTTAGCACCCAGGCCAGCGCCACCTGAACGGCGAATATGTCGTGTGCCTGCGCAATCTTATCCGCCACGCCGCCTGGTTCAGCTAAATCGCCTGCCGCCAACGGTGTAGAGCGCGGCAAGTGAGATGCCCAATATTTCACGCAGGGCCACCTGCTGACTCAGTGGCCACATGTTCCTAGAATGCCCAAATTATCTAGTTGCTCCGTTTCGTTAGCAGCACTCTGCTGGTTGTAACCAAGGTCTTTTTAAAAACGACAAAGTTACATAAGATAAACCTGTTGCCGTTCAGCCGCGAGACTCTGACGATGGCCTACTTTATATCTGCGACCAAGCTCAAGACATACGCTCGCTGTCCGAAGGCTTACTACTTCCGCTACGAATGCGGCCTGAATGAACAGGGCGCTTTTGCCTCAGCCGCGTTTGGTACAGCGCTGCATGGTGCTCTCGCTCAGCTTTATCAGGACTGGCACTACCAAGAGCCGCTACCCTCTACTGCGTGGCTAAGACGGTGCTGGGAGACGAATGCGGGTGGCCTGAGCGATCAACAGCTAGCAGAAGGCTGGTTGCTCATGCAGCGTTACTACGAGCGGGAGATAGTGCCGGTAGGTACGATGCAAAAGCCACTCGCTACTGAAGGGCGGATACAGGGACTGCTGCTGGTGAACGGCATTGAGTTCAAGTTGACGGGCCGCTACGACCGCTTGGACTTTCTGGCAGACGGACTAGAGCTAATCGACTACAAGAGTGCGAAGTCGCCAACGTTGCCTTCATCAGAAGACATAGATCTCCAGATGGGCTTGTACTACCTGGCGTTGGAGCAGCGGTATGGGCGATCGCTCAAGCGGATGAGCCTGCTGTACCTGCGAACGGGTGAGCGGGTGAGCTATGAAGCGAGCGCAGCGCACAAGCAGCAGGTGACTGTCGTCATTAGCGAGCTGGCGCAGCGGCTGCGGGAAGAAAGCGAATGGCAAGCGAGCTGTGGAAATCAATGCGGCCAGTGTCAGTACGCGCGCTACTGTCCAGCGGTGGCGCAAAAGCCGGAAGCCGCTGTGCAAAAGCCGCGCAAGCTCCAGCTTTGTCTAAGTCTGTGACGGAGGCTGAGCGTTAGCTGTCGTCGATTCTCGTAGCTCTCCGTGCTTGGGACTCCACCAGCCATTGTCCGTGTAGAAGTAGACCGCATCCTTATGCTTGGCCTGCCCTCTCGCTTTCGCATCAGAACAGCGCAACAGCTTTTTCAGCTGTTTCAGCTTACCGTCTTTCTCGTAGCTGTATTCCTCCATCGGTTTTTTGCAGACTGGGCAGGGGTGCTGCGTCAGAGGAGCCTTGACCAGTTCTGATTTCGAGTCCTTCTCTCTCTTCGCCCGAGGCGGCTCCCACTGCTTGCTGTACTTCGAGTAGAACAGCACAACATCCGCACAACCGCTTGTGCACTTGAGAAAATACTTCTTTTGAACTTTACTGCTAGGCACTTTTGCCATCAGCTTTTGACATTCGGGGCAGGGCGTCTTGGACGTTTTGAGCGCTCGTCCGCTGCCCTTTACTGGTGTGTTGGAAAGATGCTTAGGAATAACCGCTTGAGCGCGGGCTAGTGCCGGGGCGAAGTAGGTCTGATTCCAACTCGTCAGATAGCGCTGCCAGTCTTGTTTGCCTGCGGCAATCTGGTCGAGTGCCTGCTCCATCTGAGCGGTGAAGCTAGATTCAAGCAAGTCAGGTAGCGCCGCTTGCAAGAAAGCATCGACGTCTAGTCCCAGCGAGGTTGGATGAAGCGAGCTTTTGACCACCTCAACATAGAGCCGCTGCTTGAGCGTTTTGATAGTCGGCGCGTAGGTACTCGGTCTGCCAATGCCTCGGCGCTCCATCACCTGCACCAGCTTCGGTTCGCTGTATCGCGGGGGCGGCTGCGTTTGCTTTTGTTCGTGCGCCGCCTGCTGAAGGGCGACTAGCTGCCCTTGTTGCACGTTTGGCAGTGCGGCGTCGGCTTTCAAATTGTTCCAATAGCGGGTGTAGCCAGCGAACACAACCACCTGCCCTTTTGCCTGCCAGGTGACCGAGCCTGAGCAAGTGTTGATTTTGGTTTGCTGCACCTGAGCAGGTTTGCACTGGGAGGCGATCGCCCGCTTCCAGATCATGACGTATAGCTTAAAAGCATCCCCAGTCAGTTCTCCCTTCAGCTCTTTAGAAGGACGATAGATGTCAGTTGGTCGGATGGCCTCGTGGGCTTCCTGTGCGCCTTTTGCTTGGCGATGCTTGGTGACTTTCTTCGGGACGTTGTCCGGGTCGTTGCTCTCTAGCCACTGCCGCGCCTGAGTACAAAACTCGGGGCTGAGCATCGTGCTGTCGGTTCGCATGTAGGTGATCAGGCCCGCCTCGTAGAGTGACTGCGCTACCTTCATTGTTTGCTCAGGGCTAAACTTCAACCTGGACCCGGCGGCTTGCTGCAAGGCAGACGTGATGAACGGTGGGGGCGGTTTGCGAGCTGAGGTTTTTCCTTCCACGCTGGTTATCGAATGAGGCGACTGACGAGCGATCGCAACCAGGCGATCCGCCTCTGCTTCAGAAGTAACCCTAGTAGATTCCCTCGCTGACTGCTCAGACGGAATAGTCGCATCATCCGGCACTTCATCTTCTGAGGCTTCGCTAGCTGTCCCCTGGTAGTAGGCCCGAAAGCCTTCAGCGTAATCGACAAACACGCTCCAGTAGTCTTGAGGCACAAATACTTGAATTTCTCGCTCTCTAGTGCAGAGAATGTGGAGAGCAGCGCTTTGTACCCGGCCCATGCTTTTAGCGCCGTTTTTCAGCTGCCACAGCAGCGGCGAGCCTCGGTAGCCGACTAGCTTGTCTAGTACGGTGCGGCAAAGGCCAGAATGCACCATATCTAAATCAATTGTGCGAGGTCGGGCGATCGCGGCTCTTACCGCGCTAGGCGTAATTTCGCTGTAGACCACACGCTGCGGATTCTTCAGATTTAGCGCCTGCTGAAGGTGCCATGCGATCGTTTCGCCTTCACGGTCAGGGTCGGTGGCTAGCGCAACGGTTCGCACCTGACGCACGGCTGCTTTTAAGCCCTGAATTGTTTTGGCACCCCGCTCTCCTCGGGCCACGAACCGGCAGCGAACCGAGTTTTCCTCCAGGTCGAAGCCCAGCGAATCTGGTCCATCGCTGGCGAGTTCTCGAATGTGACCGACGCTGGCTCTGACTAACCAATCAGGGCCAAGAATCTGACCGAGCTTCTTGATTTTGCCAGGACTTTCAACGATGAGCAGTTTGGAAGGCATAGGGGAATAGCCGAAGACATAACCGAATTGTACTGGTTTTGTACTATGAGTCGGCAATCATAGCAAATCTCTACGCTGGGGCCGGTTTGTGAGAGCGGCAATCGTCTATAGCTCAGTATCAGCGGCATGTTCATCAACGACATCACTGTAGTTCGCAAGTAAATTTTGTTTTTGTCAAATCTCCAGCGCTTCCGGGTGAGCCGATAGCCAGTCATCAATCGCTGAAGAGATAATTGCGTTCATGCTCCCGCCAGTATTCATGCTAGCCAGCTTGAGCTGCCGGTAGCGAGTAGCCGTGCAGTCGTAGGTAATGCGATGTGGTTTGCCGACCGGCTGAGGAGATCCGCGCCGTTGTGTCTTGCTGTGCATACTCATGACTAGCCTCAGACGTAGCTGTAGTGGAAACTATCGAGACTTAAGATGCGCTGACGTTCTCTCTTCTGACGTTTGTTTGCTTCTCTACTATGTTTCAGTGTCTGTGAATTTCAGAGCAAGGGGTGATCGCCTACCTTAAAGGCTAGCAAGTAATCTCCTCGCCATTAGCTTAACCGCTTAGCCGGTCACCCATCAGCCGAAGTATCGATACCTCAGCGCGAGATCGAGATAGTGACGGTGTTGCCTGCAAGTCTTGAGCATTCCCAGTTGTTTTCAGCAGTCTATGGACAAAAGAACAAAGCGAGCAAATAACAACAGTAGGCTTGTTTCATAAGTAGGCGGTTGCTTTTCCTATATTCACCATCCCCAACTGCCAGGCTCACCTTTGAAGGGTCCAACAACATCGTCGGTAATCCATCCAGCATAAAAACTACCGGCTTGGGGCTTCACTTTCTCGCCATCTACATAGCAAGCATCCATCGGGCCAGGATAAAAACCTACATAACCTTCGAGTTCTGCGTACGCAGGAGAAATCTTAGGGTAATACCAGGCCACGTTCTCAGCCTGCCGATCGCCAACTTGCAGGGTGTAGTAGTTGGCTCGTCCTTTCCACTCGCAGTAGGTAGAGTGCGTACTCGGCGTTAGATATGCCGTCTTAATATCATCTAGCGGTATGTAGTAGTTGGGCGGGTGACTGGTTTCTAAAATCCTTTTAGAGCAATGAGTGTCAGCAATCAGCTTATGGTTGAAAATGATTTCAATGTGCTTATCTACAGGCTCAATTCGAGGTGGACGAGGATAATCCCATACGGATTCTTGACCAGGGCGAGGGCGAATGGGTTCAGGATGCATAAGTAGTGGGCCAGGCAAAACAGGGCTCGCCTCTAAGCCTAAACCAACATAGCGACAGCGGGTATATTGAAAGCACTACCAGCCCCAAAACATGGCCACTCTCATCCCCTCCTATAGTAGCTGCGTCAGTCGCATGACTTCAGGCGAGAAGCGTTTGGCCCAGCGACTCGAAGCCAAGCTCGACGACGACTATCTGCTTTGGTACGACGTGCCCGTGGGTCCGAAGTGTCTGCATCCTGACTTCATTTTGCTGCACCCGTTGCGCGGGCTATTTGTTAGAGACGATGCGACGACGGATCGAAAGTTGGCGATCGCTGACTGGATTAAATGCGTTGGTGGAGCCTCTCACTTAGAGAATCGCATAGACCGACCCAGCAGACTTTCTCTCAGCAAAAGCGTCACGTTTTGCCCAGTGCGTATTGACTTGACAATACCAGCGCATGTTACTGCTCAAACCTCAACCAGACAAAAAATTGCTTTGCTCACTTATGTGTAAAGCCGTTAAAGTGGCTTGAGGGTTCAATTTCAGCGGTTAGCTATGTCACGGTCGCTTAAGGTTTGTCAATCGCGTATCAATGACGTCAAATTTGCAGTTCGCCGCAGTGGTTTTCCGAGTCAGCGGGCGCTATCAGAGGATATTGGATTGTCCTTGGCCACAGTCAGCAACTTCTTGACCGGAAAGCCGGTTGATCGAGCAACTTTTCTCGAACTCTGTGAAAAACTTTCTCTGGACTCTGGCACGATCAGTGACCTAAAGCCTCAAGCTGATAGGCTCTTGACGACTTCTACCGCCACGCCGGTTTTATCCTCGACTGCCCTCTCTCATGAAGATTGGGGCGAGGCCGTGGATGTTTCTGTGTTTTATGGTCGTGCAGAAGAGCTGAAGAAACTGACGCACTGGATTTCGCAGGAAGAGTGTCGCTTAGTCACCCTGATTGGGATGGGGGGCGTTGGAAAAACAGCTTTATCTATTAAACTGGCGGAACAACTTCAGGAAAACTTTGACTGTGTGATTTGGCGGTCGTTACGGAATGCGCCGCCGCTCAAAGATCTGTTGACAGAGATACTAGGAGCGCTTTCCGGTCAGCAAGAGATTACGGCATCGGAGACAGTAGGGGTAAAAATTACGCGTCTAGTAGAGCATCTTCGCCGTTTTCGCTGCTTGTTGGTATTAGATAATGCGGAGTCTATTTTGTGTAAGGGTGACCGGGCAGGGTCTTATCTGGATGGGTATGAAGCATATGGTTCGTTTTTTCAAGCGGTAGGAGAAAGCCGACATCAGAGTTGTCTGCTGCTTACTAGTCGCGAAATACCGGGCGGTTTGTCGGCTAAGTCGGGAAAAACAGCGCCCATTCGTTCTTTCCGCTTAACAGGATTAGACTCAGAGAATGCTCAGGCGATTCTGGCAGAAAAGGGGTTGAATGTTCTGGCAACGGACACGCAAACTCTGATTGAGCGCTATGCTGGCAATCCGCTGGCCTTGAAAATTGCTTCAACGACGATTCAAGATCTCTTTGACGGAGATGTGATTCAGTTTTTAGCGCAAAATACCGTGGTCTATGGAGATATTTCTGATTTACTTGCGCAACAGTTTAACCGACTGACGACGCTAGAACAGCAGATGATGTATTGGTTGGCGATCGCACGCGAGCCTATTTCCCTATCCAATCTGCGGGAGGATATTTTGCCTGTAGCCGCTCAGAAAGGACTGTTGGAGTCTCTAGAATCGTTGCAACAGCGATCGCTTATAGAGAAAGTGGTCTCTTCTGTAGCGGGGGGGAAAGCAATAACCTTTACGCAGCAACCTGTGGTGATGGAATATGTCACCGAGCGGCTGATTGAGCAAGTCTGTGAAGCCCTCATGCAAAGCGATATTGGCCTGACCGATAGCCATGCGTTGAGTAAAGCCCACACCAAAGATTATGTGCGAGATGCCCAGCATCGCTTGATTCTTCAACCTATTGTAGAGAAATTGCAGGTGCAGTTAGGTAATGGTGAAGGCGTCAAAGCCTGCTTTGATCAGGCATTATCGTGCTTAAGGGATCGCCCTCGTCAGTTGCTAGGGTACGCCGCAGGCAACTTGATCAACTTATTCAATCAGTTGGGTGTGAACTTAGATGGGTATGACTTTTCTGACTTGATTGTGATGCAGGTTTACTTTCAGGGGACAAACTTATGTCATGTAAATTTTGCCCGTGCGGATCTGTCCAAATCAGTTTTCACCCAAACGCTCGGGGATATTTTGTCGATTGACTTTAGTCCTGATAGCAAATTATTAGCGACGGGCATCGATCAGCAAGTTTTGTTGTGGCGAATTGCTGATCGGCGACAGATGAGTACATGGGCAGGGCATAGCGCCTGGGTAAGGTGTGTGGCGTTTAGTCCGGATGGCAACCTACTGGCTAGCGGTAGTCACGATCAGACCATTCAGCTATGGGATGTGCAAACCGGGCAGTGTCTGAGAACCCTACAGGGTCATACCAGCGGAATTGAGACGATCGCGTTTAGTCCAGATGGCAAGCAGCTTGTAAGTGGTAGCCACGAATTAGACCTTTGGCTCTGGGATGTGGAAACTGGGCGATGCACGAACAGGTTGCAGGGACATGGCGATCGCATCCTCAGCGCGATCTTTTGCAGCGATGGTCAGACGTTAGTCAGTACTAGCGACGACTGCACCGTTCGGGTTTGGGATGTGCCCTCTAGAAAGTGTATCCAGACCATCAAAACCCATGTCAACTGGTTGCTGTCTGCGGCGGTAAGTCCCGATGGAAAGACCTTGGTAACAGGTAGCGATGGTCAAATTGTAAAATTTTGGGATTTGCAGACTGGAGAGTGCATAGGAACGCTGTCGGATTATCACTCGAAGGTGTGGGCGGTAGCGTTTAGCACAGATGGTCGGCTGTTGGCAACGGGCAGTGATGATAGAACCATCCGGTGGTGGGATGTGGCAACGCGCCAGTGCGTTAAAACGTTGACCCATCATACTCATGAGGTGTGGCTAGTCAAATTCAGTCCCGATGGAAAAACCTTTGTGAGCAGCGGCGAAGACCAGACTATCCGGCTGTGGGACGTCGCCTCCGGCCACTGTTTGACTACGATTGAGTCTTATAGCAACTGGGTGGCGGCGATTGCCTTTAGCTCGGATGATCGCACCTTGGTCAGTGGCAGTAAAGATCACCATATTCGGCTGTGGGATGTGGAAACGGGTGGATGTACTCGGGTACTGAGCGGGCATCGCGATGTAGTGACCTCAGTAGCCTTTAGTCCTGCCGCCGCTGCGGCTGTGAAGATGGCAGGCGAAGGCGAGATCTTTGCTAGCAGCAGTGATGACCGTACGATTCAGATATGGCAGGCGGATACGGGTGAGTGGGTGAAAACGCTCAGGGGACATGAGGGGTGGGTGCAGGCGATCGCCTTTAGTCCGAATGGGCAACAGTTGGTGAGTGGCAGCAGCGACCATACCGTCAAGCTATGGGATATGCGTTCGGGGAAATGTTTGCACACCTTGATGGGGCATCACCAGCGGGTAAAGGCGGTGGCGTTTGCACCGGACGGCAACACCCTAGCCAGTGGGAGTGATGATCGCACGGTTAAAATTTGGGACGTCCATACGGGCAGCTGTTTGCAAACCCTAAAAGAACATACTAACTGGGTGCTTTCGGTGGTCTACAGTCCAGATGGAAACCTTTTGGCTAGCGGCAGCAGCGATCGCACCATCAGGCTCTGGCATTTGAAAACGGGGAAATGCCTACGAACGATTGAAGCGCATACCCATCGGGTGCGTTCTGTGGCATTTAGCCCAGATGGGTTGACCTTGGCTAGTGGCAGCGAGGATTGTCAGGTGAAGCTGTGGACGGTGGGGACTGGTGAGTGCGTGCAAACGTTGCAGGGCCACCGTCAGATTGTATGGATGGTGACGTTTAATCACCGGGGCGATTGTCTGGCTAGCTGTAGTGAAGATGGCACGATTAGGCTCTGGGAAAGTGAAACCGGAAAATGTCTGGAGTTGTTGATAGTAGAGCGCCCCTATGAGGGAGTGAACATTACCGGAGCAAAAGGGTTGACACAGGCTCAGCGAGAGACGCTGCGAGCGTTAGGAGCAATCACTGATTAGAAAGAACTTATCCGGAAAAGTTCTATTATTCGTAACATTTGCGCTCTCTAGTTGTCCGTTACACTACTGAGGCATTGAGCATCCGCTCGCATCCAAGAGAAAATCTACCGTGAGCTCAGATTCTACAAAGATTCCAGACAATACAGCCGCTGGCTCTGATTCAACGGGGGTGGTCAGAAAGCCTGTGACGATTCCTGCGAAACCGGATAAAAAGGGGGATAACAGCGATCCCTCTACGGACAATACTCGGGAAAGCGATGACTTTTCTACGAAAAATGATCGGGAACTGGATGTGGAGATGGTGGCTTCTGAAGTAACGAACGCTGAGGCAAAGTCAGCCGTGACGAGAAAGCCTATCGAGATCGAGTCTAAGCCTGAGGGTGAATCTGATCGAGTCTAAGCCTGAGGATGAATCTGAGTGAACTCATTAGAATCGGAGCCTTTACCAACCTGATCTGCCCCTGCCGGAGACTGTTTCAGTTTGGCGCTGATGATACCGAGTTATTTTTTCTTTGACAGGAGCATTTCTGTCAGCGAGCTGTGTCAGTAAGCTGATTTAGTCGGTGCAGACTCGCGCATTTGTGCTGGTCAAACCGTCTAAAACCTTCTCGCCTACCCACTTGACGTTTGATAGTTGCGATCGCCTCATTTAACGGGTGATCGCTTTTTTATTGGCCTGATCTTGAAGTACAGAAAGCGCGATCGTGTTCTCACGCATACCTTCATCTGAAAGTCAGAACAGAAGTCATGCATTCTCAGGCTTAATCTCAGGTATCAGTCACCTTTGATAGAGACATAGCGGCAAAAGAGCCGAGTTCCAAAACAGTCCTCTATTAAAGGTTAATCACATGACTATCGATCGCAAAAAGTTCTATGACACCTTCAAGACCCAGTTTCACCCCACGCTGACTCAACAGCAGGTCGATGGCTACAACGGCATCCTCGACTACTGGGAAGCCGCATCGCTCACAGACTATCGTTGGTTAGCCTACGTCTTAGCCACTGCCTACCACGAGACTGGTCGCCTGATGGCTCCTGTCCGAGAAGGCTTTTGCAAAACCGATTTAGGCTCTATCCAAGCGGTGACCAAGCTTCACACCAAAGGCATCATCAAATATAACTACGCCAAGCCTGAAGCCAATGGCAATAGCTATTTTGGCCGAGGTCTGGTGCAGCTCACCTGGGCCGACAACTACAAAAAGGTGGGTCAAGCCCTAGGCATGGGTAGCCAACTGTATGACAACCCTTCTCTCGCTCTCGATTTAGATATCTCTGCCAAAATTCTGTTCAAAGGCATGATTGAGGGATTGTTTACTGGCCAAAGTCTGAGCGACTACTTCAATGCCAATACCACTGATTGGATTAAGGCCCGCAAGATCGTTAACGGCATGGATAAAGCGGATGCGATCGCAGCCTATGCTAAGCGATTCAAAATCTGCCTAGATTGACGCTTGTCCCTCAACTTATTCTCTCACTTAAAGGAAGCAGTTTTCCTAAATTCTTAGTGTGAAAAATTGCTTCCTACCCTACCCTCACTAAAAAACTACACCATGACATATTCTCCTAAGTTAGATGAACTCACCGCCGATACTCACAACAAAACAACGCCTAAGTCTAATGTTCAGCGCCAAACGAAGCACAGTTTCGACTTCTTAAAAGTTGAAATGATCAAAGCGTTAACACCTATCGTGCTGGCGCTGATTGGTGGAGGTCTCGGCATTGCTGTTATTTTTTCAGATAGCCAAAAAGTTGATTCTGCTGCCGGATTTGGCCTGGCTAGTGCTGCAATCGCGGGTGCCGCTGGCCTAGCTCAACCCTACAAAGAACAAGATCAGTCAGACCACTAATCTGATCAGCCTGAGGGTAGCAGCATGAACTCTTCTGCCCAAGATTGTTTCAGAACTAAATTTTCACCTAGCCAATACTAGCTTTCACAGGAGCAAAGAAAGATGAAAAACTTCAATATTATGACATTAGGCGCATCTGGTGCAGGCAAGACTGTCTTCCTAGCCAGCATGTATAAAGCCCTATCAATTCAGAGTAATTCTAGCTTTAAGCTAGACATTCAAGAACCCCAGCAACGAAAACTGCTTAACTCAACCTACACTCAGATTCTTACAGGAGATACATGGCCGCCTGGGACAAGAGACATTTCCGAATGGACTTTTACCTGTCAAGTTCAAACAGAAACTCTAGACAACTATGACGCTTGCCAGTTCACCTATTTTGACTATGCTGGCGGTCGTTTGACCGATATAGAACAAGAGCCAGCTCTTGAAGAAGTGGTACAGCGCGCTGATGTGGTGCTAGGACTGCTAGACGGCCAGAAAATCTATGCTTGGCTCAACGGTAGCGACCCGGATAAAACTGATATCTTCTTGAGTACGGATTTGCCAAATATCCTTAAGCGGATGCAGAATCTTACGGTTCCAGTTCATTTCGTTGTCAGCAAATGGGATCTTTTAGATTCTAAATTCACCTTATCTCAAATACGTGCAAAGCTTCTTACTATCCCAGCGTTCAAGCACTTAGTTAAAGGGCGAAGTGAGGCAGGCTCTGTTGTTCGGCTTATTCCTATTAGTGCCATTGGCCTAGAATTTGTGACGGCCCAGCCAGACGGAATTATGACAAAAAATCCTGGGAAAATCCCATGCCCTTTCTTAGTAGAATCTCCTATATCCTGCGTTTTGCCAGACAGATTACAACAGATATTTAGAGAGCAACAAAGAAAAGGAGAAAAGCTAGAAAAACAAATTCAGAAAGGGGACGATGGCAATCTAATGGTGAACGTTCTGGTTGGGAGCCTAGACATTTTAGGAGTTGGGCTAGATGGGCTTGGATTATTGCTGGAATTTGGTGATTTTGTCCCGAGTACTGGTGGAGTTAGATTGTTTGCAAAAGCAACCTCTTTTGCTAATTCTATTGTGAAAGAAGGGATAAGGACGATCGATAAGAAAATAAATCGAACATTCAGAAAAAAAAGAGAAAATACTCTCAGACTCGTAAAAGACGAACAGTCTGCTCTAATGCATGCGGTGAATGTTTTTTATGATTTTGAGCAAGATTTAATGCAAAGTTTTCCTGACTCAAAAATAGTTTAGCCTCTCTGAATCATTCACTACCGATGTAACAAATGAAAAACTATAGCCTCACTATTCTTGGCCCATCAGGCTCCGGCAAAAGTATTTTTCTCGCTAGCTTCTACAAAGTGCTTTCTATCTCAGGAGACTTTGGCTTTTTCATAGATGTTCAAGATCCAATGAAAAGGCAATCTCTAAACAAGATTTATGCAGACTTAACGGTGGGAGAAATCTGGCCTTCAGGAACTAGGAATATTTCTGAATGGGTATTTACTTGCTATGTAAATACCCCAGAACTCTCAAAAGTTCCAGCCTGTAAACTTACCTATATTGACTATGCAGGGGGAACAATTACAGACTTATCAACAGAAGAGAAAAGTTATAGCGACTATGCGGATTTGGAATCTTACTTAAAAACATCTGACGCTGTTCTAGCTGTATTAGATGGTCAAAAATTGCTTTCATGCATGGAAGATCGGAGCTTAACAAACAAAAGCGTTTTGAGGTGGATACATGAAGACTTCCCTAATCTTATGCAAATGGTCGCAAAATGTAAGAAAGATACACCTGCTCATTTCATCATTAGTAAGTGGGACTTATTAGAAAATTCCTACTCCTTGACAGATATAAGGAACTTCTTACTTGATACTGTTAGCGAGTTTCATAATGTGGTCGAGAGTAGAAGAAGAGTAGGATGTCCAGTGCATCTAGTTCCCGTCAGTTCTCTGGGAAACAACTTTACTACCTTGCAGTCTGATGGTCAAATGAAAAAGATCCCTGGGAAAGTACCTCGCCCGATCAATGTAGAGATTCCGTTTGCCTTTGCATTAACAAGTAAGCCAACGGATAAACCTACAAATTTGAAACGCCTTGGCTTCAAATTTGTGGTTCAAGATTGGGTTGTTCTAGGCTTCTGTGTTGTTCTTCTTCTCGCACATGGAGCAGGATTCATTATTGCTCTGTTATATTTTGGAGTCCGAATGTTCCTATTTAAGAGGAATATCAACAAGCAAACAGCGGATAAAAACATATCAGAAAACGATGCGTTTAATCTGATTTTTAGCAAGTGCATGGAACTAAAAAATCAGTTCAAGTCTGATTTTCCTGATTCTGATATAACAGCAACTTCTTTTTCTTCTTCTTCTTCTTCTGGCAAAACAAAACAATGAGCATTACAAAAATGAAAGCTTGGACTTTTCTAGTTAGCCGAAATCAGTTGATCGACTATAAAACCATAGTGGCACCCGCTGATTTTATTGCTGAGGCTCAGATTCGTAGTCTTTTGGTAAAGGCAACGGATGATAATTTCATTGATAGAGAAAAAGTAAATATCCGCTGGATTGAAGGGTCTAAAGCAGGAAAATTTACGATTATCTTTCGCATTTCTAAAATCAACGGAAAAGAGATTGGACTGAAGGATAGCTGTCTTCTCAAAGATTCGTTTGGCAGAGAAATTGACTTGATAGAAGGTCTTGTTATTCCGAACAGTCCTCAAGAGATATTCCATAAGATAAGGCAGGTTCATTTGGATCAGGCTCACAGAGAACTGATGGATAAGTACAGGGACTTTTGGTATCATAGCCGGGTTAGTGATTCTCAGCCCATTTCTCTAGAAGGAGACGATAGTAGCCCTGTCATTGATCTTCATGAGTTACAGCCGTTCGCACCTTCACCAGAAAAAAGGTATGAAAAGAAGCCGTTCAATATCCGTCGTCATAGAGAATTCTTTGAAAGACCTTCAGATGTCAGAAAGTCCTTTAAAGGTACTAAGCTTCTAGCAGTTTTTCTTCTTTCGGCTGTTGTATCGTTGATGATTTGGAGCGCGCTTGGCAGCAGTTCCTCCTCTCAAGCAGAGATGACTTGCAAGTCTGTTATCACTATGCAAACGAAAAAGATTAAAAATCATGAGGAGGGAAGTAATTATCTTGGAGGGCTAGAGCAGGAATACCTAAGTAAGAAGTCAAATGACAGTAAGTCAAAAATTTGGGTTTACCTAGTTTCTGAGAACTCTGAACCACAAATAAGTAATGGCTCAAGTTCTACAGTTCAGCCTGATATATCTGAGACACTAATTTCTAAGCCCGCACTGCGAACGAATGACGACTCAGTATTGTATATAGACAGTAGCTATGGTTTGCCCGATGAGGCAATTAAGCAGCTTGATCGTGAACCTAAGAGCAATGCTATTAGTGAACTGAAAGTAATAATTATCGAACCACACTCATCAGCGTCTCAATGTCCATTTCAGTCCCTTGGATCACTTGATAGCGTTTCCTGATACGCCCGTACAAAAATATAGCTTGTGAGAATGGTCGCTTTTGTTATGAAAGCGACCTATTTTTTGTAAGAAAATACGTGAGTCGAATAAGTCAGGCATTCTCAGGCTTTAACTCAGGCATCAAAGGTATTTGATAGGGATATATCGCCAAAGAGAAGTCCTTAGAGAACGAATTTCTCAAAGCGATACTCACCCTATTATTTTTTGAGGTTTTTATGTCTTGTACAATTGGTCAATCTTACATCGTCAAGTCTGGGGATAGCCTGTTTGATATTGCTCAACGAGAGTTAGGCGATGGCAACCGTTGGCCAGAAATCATGACGTCCGACGGTATGAAGCTGACAGAAAGCGATGCGACTGGTTTGCAGCCAGGGCAGGAACTATGTATACCAGGGACTTGCCCGCCGCACCCGTCAGTCGAAAAAGGGTTCGCAGAGATTGTATCTCGTCAGACCTACGAAACGATGTTTCCCCATCGCAATTCTCTGTACAACTATGACAGCCTAGTGGCGGCTGTTCAAAAGTACCCCCAGTTCTGCAATGAGGGCACGCTGAAACAACGCCAACAGGAAGCTGCTGCCTTCCTCGCAAACATTGCGCATGAGACCACAGGCGGCTGGGACGCTGCTCCTGACGGTCGGCATTCTTGGGGTTTGCATTTTGTCGAAGAAGTTAACTGTGAAAATGGCAGTTGCATAGGGTACTGCGACGCCAGCAACAACACTTATCCCTGCGCGCCGGGGCAAACCTACCACGGGCGGGGGCCGATACAGCTGTCCTGGAACTACAACTACGGGGCGGCCGGTCAGGCTCTAGGAGTTGACTTGCTTGCAAATCCTGACCTTGTGAAATTGGATGGGGCGATCGCATTTCAAACTGCTCTTTGGTTTTGGATGACGCCCCAGGCACCTAAACCTGCTTGCCATGCGGTAATGACAGGTGGTTGGGTGCCCTCTGCTGAAGATATTAGTATGGGCCGTGTCCCCGGCTTTGGCATGACGATCAACATCATTAATGGCGGCCTGGAGTGCAGTATTCCAACCAACAGCAAAGTAGAGGACCGGGTGGGCTTTTACCAGCGATTTACGCAGATGTTAGGGGTCGATATGGGCGATGGTATCTACTGCGATCGCATGAAACACTACGCCCTCGCCTCTTCAGAGGCGCTTAACTCTGAGCAGGAACTCTCTGCTACTCACCCTGGCTGCAACGAAAAATGCTGTAATGGCTTTGACGGTCTGCTGACAAGCGATGATGTGCGAACAGGTTTTATCTCAGGGGAGACGTTTACCAATAAGGCGATTCAGTACTCAGCTGTCAATGGGTTGGCTATTTTTGAGGGCTGCATTGTCCTGGGCACGGTTGCAGAAATGGAGCAAGCGGCTGAAAATATCCGCGCGGATCTAGCGGCACCTGTTGATGAGACTATACAGCGGGGCGTGCATATCACAGGTCAACAGTATCGCTGGCCAGGTGGGATTGTGCCCTATCACATCTCTGACGCACTTCCTAATCAACAGCGCGTGACAGATGCGATCACCCACTGGGAAGAAAAAACCAGTCTGCGGTTTGTCCGCCTGACCCGCAGCAATGCAAGCCAGTATCCCAACTACATTTACTTTCGGCTGGCTGATGGCTGTTGGTCTTCTGTCGGGATGCGAGGGGGCAAACAAGACATTGGCCTAGCTAATGGTTGTGGTGTGGGTTCTACCATTCACGAAATTGGCCATGCGGTGGGACTCTGGCACGAGCAAAGCCGCGAGGATCGCGATGGACATATCCAAATCCATTGGGACAACATTGATCCTAAACACGCTCATAATTTTAACCAGCACATCACAGATGGTGATGATCACGGCCCATACGATTACGACTCGATTATGCATTATCCGTCTGAGGCGTTTACTAAACAGCGTGGCCGAAAAACCATTACGCTGATTTCTTCCAACAAATCGATTGGGCAGCGGCAGCAGCTGAGCGAGGGTGACATTGCCACGATTCGGTCACTCTACCCAGAGCCGGAGCCGGTGGTCAGTCCAGGAGGTGGTACTCAGTCACGCCCGTATACGGTTCAAGTTGGAGATTGGCTGTATACCATCGCTCAAAGAGAGTTGGGCAACGGCGATCGCTGGCGCGAAATTATGAAAACGCCAGAAGGTGGTTTCTTTACAGAGGCGGAAGTAGGCGATTTACGAGCCGGTCAGACCGTCTACCTTCCTATCAGATAGGCATGTTTGTTGAAAAGCAGACTTTCCGGATCGGCTCTATTTTGTTTTGCACTATTCTGGGAATATCCCTCATGGTTTCTCGTCAGAACTCACCTCTCGTCAATGGCGAAATCTTGCTTTCTCAGTCGCTAGGTTCATTCTCTGGCGCTACCGCCCATGTCTATCTCGAAGATGTCAGTCTTCAAGATGATTCAGCTAACGTTATTACTGAACAATCGATTTCTAATATTGACCATGAAGCAGGCATTGAAAATAGAGTCGCGTTTTCTCTCCATAGTGAACACGGTGAGATAGCAAAGCCCATAGCAATGTATTCCGTCCGAGTGCATATTACATTCCATCAAGATGGACGCATCCACCGTGGAGACTACATCAGTACAGAGAGCTACCCGGTTTTAACACAGGGCTATCCTAGCGCTGTCTTGGTACGGGTCACAGCGGTAAAATAGCTGTTTTCTGCTGACCAGAAAAGGTCATCAACAAATCAGTTGGAATAAGTCGATTAAGTTCCAGCTTAGAACAGCCTTTTTCACAAGTTAAAACAAGTCAGGCATACTCAGGTTCGATCTCAGGCAGCTGAGTAGTTTGATAGATACAGAAGGCAAAAGGGAAACGACCCTTGCGGCATCCTTCTAACAAACACTAACTACAATTAGGAATTCAAGAAAATGACTCAAGAATTTACGCATCGTTTTACCATTCCCACAGAAGCCACTGCTAACAATGATGAAAATGCTAATGTCAACGCAATAGATGAAGCCATAGCCTTTGATGAAGACGGGAAAGCAGTAGTTCCAACAGAAGATAAGGAAATTCCTGATTTCTGTGAAGACGATTTGACAGCGTTACTTGACAATGATGCTGCTGACGACAGCGCTGAAGAACCTCCTACGGTACTCGCTGCTATGGCATCATCTAGGGCAGCTCGACCCCAAGCGAGTCCGTCTCGTAATGACGTTCGCAACAACGTCTTACAGCTCGTGAACCAACAGCGTGCGCGATATGGCCGATCTCCCCTGAGAATCAGTCAAAAGCTCACACAGGCGGCTCAGTCTCACTCTGAAGACATGGCCCGACGCCGACAAATGAGTCATACAGGCTCTGGTGGCACTACTGTGATGACTCGGGTTCAGCGAACCGGCTATAGACCCCGCGCCGTGGCAGAAAACGTCGCAAGAGGGCAGCGTTCTTCTAAAGATGTAGTCAGGTCTTGGATGAATAGTCGCGGTCATCAAATGAACATTCTCAACCCTGCTTATACAGAAATTGGGATTGGTGTTGTGTATGGAAATGGAGGGCCTTATTGGACTCAGGTTTTTGCCAGACAGTAATTAGGCGATGGAGCTTTTAAAACTTCTAAAATCCTAACTTCTTAATCAAAGTGGAGTTGTGAGTATTCTTTGCTCACAACTCCACAAAATATAAACCGAACAAAACACAGTGATTTAAGGACTGATGACACTGGATAATAACTAGCAGAAAAAGAATGAATAATAAAGAAGTGTGGGTGGTATTACAGACAAACTTACCTTTATCAAGCATAATCATTCTTCATTAGTCAGATTTTAGATAGCTCAAATTTTAGATATTACAGTCACTGTGAGCCGTTTCTCACGCTTAGAGGTTTGCTTTGAGCGTTGAACACTTTCAGTCAAATCAATTGACTGGCGATCGCAGCAGGCTAAGAAGCTCCGAGGTAGCGCTTAGCTGAAAGCAAGCGAACGTAAAGATAGCCAAGTCAGGGAGATGTGCATCGTGGAGCCAATTAGAATTCTTATTTTGACGGCAAATCCTACCATTGCTGGTCACGAGCCGCTTCGGTTAGATGCGGAAGTGCGACGGATTGAGGAAGCTTTGCAGCGATCGCAGTATCGCGATCGCTTCAAGCTTGCTACTAAGCTGGCAGCGCGCACCATCGACCTACGGCGGGCGCTGTTGGACTACAAACCGCAGATTGTTCATTTTTCTGGTCACGGAACTGAAGGTCAAGGGCTGGTGCTAGAAAATGACGCTGGTCAGCTACAGATGGCTAGCACCGAGGCATTGACGGGGTTATTTGGCATTTTTGAGACGGGAGAGATTGAGTGTGTTTTGCTCAACGCCTGTTATTCACAGGTACAGGCCACTGCGATTCATCAGTTTGTCGATTGCGTTATCGGCATGAACCAGCCCATTGGTGACGAGCCAGCGGTGCAGTTTGCAGAAGGCTTTTATGATGCGCTGGGGGCGGGTAAGCCTTATGATGTGGCGTTTAAGATTGGCTGTAGTGCCATTGCGCTAGAAGGCAGTTCGGAATATTCGACGCCTGTTTTGCAATATCGTAAGCGCGTGGGTGTGGGGCTGCCAGCAAGTGGAGGCGCTGCGGAGGCACAGTTGACGGAAAGAGCACCTGCGGCGGCTGCGCCTGTTCAAGCAGCGTCATCGCAATCGATTGGCAATGTCACGGTTAGTGGCAGCGGTAATAGTGTCAGCCCGGTTCAGGCGGGAGGGAATGCCACCGTCTCTCAAAATAATTCGCGACAGTCGATGACGATTCAGGGCAGCACGGTTTACGGACAAGTCGGTCAAGCGGGAGGCGATCTTACCCAAACTCAGTATCAGGGTCAGGCGGATGAGACTAAGCCGCTTGGCCCTGATGATGTGATTCGTATCCTGGCTCAGATTGAGGACTTAATTCGGTGCTCTGATCTATCAGCAGGTCAAAAAGAAAAGGCGGTGGCCTGTGTTGAGATGGCTAAAGATGAGGCTAGCAGTGAGGAGCCTGACAAAGATTTTGCGGCTAAAAGCTTGCAAAAGGTTATCAAAATGCTGAAGGAAACTAATGAGGCGGCTGATGTCGGGCAGTCTCTTTTGGAGAAAGTTGTTCCTCTTTTAAAGAAACTGCCGTCCTGGCTGGGTGTTGTGTCTCATTTTTTTGGGGCGTAGGAGAATTAGATGAATGAATCGAACGAACCTTGTCAAAATTTGTCGATTGAAGATGCCGCCATTTCTGGGCAGGTGGGGCAGGCGGGTCGGAACCTAACTCAGGTGAAAGGAGAACAGACTGTTGTCATTGATGGCAATGGCAATGTTGTTGAGTACCACAATATTACTCAAAACGCTGAGGAGGAGATCACGCGCCGTGAGCTGATTATGACCTCGCCTTACAAAGGGCTGAAAAAGTTTGAGCCAGAAGATGCGGCTCGTTTTTTTGGAAGAGATGCAGTTTTAGATGATCTGAAAAAGGAACTGAAACAGACTAATTTAATTTTGCTGCTGGGGGCGTCGGGAAGTGGAAAATCGTCAGTGGTACGAGCGGGGGTGGTTCCATTGCTGCGACAAGCCCATGGCAATAACTTTGTTTCTTTTATATTTACCCCTGATCGCAATCCGTTTGAATCGTTTTATGGCAGTTTGCTGAGTCGGGGCTATTCTCAGGCTGAGGCGCAGTTGGCCAGAGAGGTGAGTGTAGAAACGCTGAGCCGGGTGGTAGAAAAAGTACGGCCACCGGAAGCATTTTGGCTGATTGTGATTGATCAATTTGAGGAGCTGTTTACAACGAGTGATGCTAGCCAGCGGGATACGTTTATTCGAGGGTTGGTCAAGCTTTGCGTAGAGAGGGTCAAGGATCCTCTGCTCAAGATTGTGGCCACTATGCGGGCGGATTTTTTGGATCAGCTTGATCCTTCCCCGGCGAATGCTCTGGCAAGCCTGACTCAGAAGCATCGACCTCTGATTACCCAGATGCAGCCAGAGGCGTTACGACAGGCGATTGAGAAACCGGCGGCACAGCATGGCGTGGTGTTTGAAGCGGGGTTGGTAGCGGAGATTGCTCAGGCAGTGCAGGGGCGCGCGGGCTATTTGCCGCTGTTGCAATACACGTTGGATCTGCTCTGGGAAAGTGAGGTGGCGGATGGTGGTATTAATGACCGCACGCTCAATATTGACTCTTACCATCGCCTGGGAAAGGTAGAGGGAGCGCTACAGCAGCGAGTAGATGAAATTTATCGGGCGTTGTCGCCTGAGGAAAAGCTGGCGGCGCAGCGAGTTTTTTTGAGACTGGTGGAAATTGGGGGGGATGCCGCTGCCGAAACGGATTGGAAGCCCGTGCGACGGCGGGCGGCGCGCAGGGAGTTTGGCGATGAGATAGAGCAAAAGGTGCTGGGTCAATTGATTCAGGCGCGGCTGTTGGTGAGTGATGGGTTGGATGGCCCAAGAACGACAGATGGGCTAGAGGCAACGGTAGATATTGCCCATGAGATATTGCTGACGTCTTGGGAGCTGTTGAAAGAGTGGATTGAGCAGAACCGTGAAGCGATTGCCTTACGCAACCGATTACAAAGTGATGTGCGGCAGTGGAGAGCGCACAAACCGGATGATGAACTTTGGAGTGGGGTAAAGCTGGCAAAGGCAACAGCGCTGCAAAGCGATCCTACGTTTAATCGAGTGTTGGGTGGATTTGGCGCGGAGGCCTCCGCGTTTATTGAGGCCAGCGTTGGATTGAGAGACCGCCAGGAAAAAGAAAAAGAAGCGCAGCGGCAGCGGGAGCTGGATCAAGAGCGGAAAGCTCGTAAAGTCGCGCAGCGCGTCACGATGGGCGCATCGATTGGCGGTGTTTTGATGGCTGGGCTGCTAGTGATTTCTGGTTTTCAGATGAGAAAGGCAGAGATAGAGCAAATCCGCACTAGCATTGCGTTATCAAAAGCAGAATTGGCTAATAATCAAGGGTTGAATGCGGATATTGAGAGTATTCGCGCTGCTAGAACGCTACAAAATTCTTTATTTCAGACCGTAATGCCCGATTCTGAAATAAAAATGTCTGTTTTTACACAACTGATACAGACAGCCCTGATCGGATACGAACGGAGCCGACTCGAAGGCCATCAAGGGGATGTCTCTGACGTGGCGTTTAGCCCCGATGGCAAACAGCTGGCTACCCGTGGAGAAGACGGGACGGCGCGCCTGTGGGACAGCTCGGGTAAACAACTGGCCGCACTCGAAGGCCATCAAGGGCGTGTCTATGACGTGGCGTTTAGCCCCGATGGCAAACAGCTGGCTACCCGTGGAGCAGACGGAACGGCGCGCCTGTGGGACAGCTCGGGTAAACAACTGGCCGCACTCGAAGGCCATCAAGGGCGTGTCTATGGCGTGGCGTTTAGCCCCGATGGCAAACAGCTGGCTACCCGTGGAGAAGACGGGACGGCGCGCCTGTGGGACAGCTCGGGTAAACAACTGGCCGCACTCGAAGGCCATCAAGGGCGTGTCTATGACGTG